>Ga0116228_10000035_pt1 | contig 73053 bp, 67 predicted proteins | sample S1TSphfallax_2_FD_89694 | JGI IMG/M metagenome (GOLD analysis project Ga0116228, IMG submission 89694) | Host-associated microbial communities from peat moss isolated from Minnesota, USA - S1T2_Fc - Sphagnum fallax MG | ecosystem: Host-associated > Plants > Peat moss > Unclassified | place...
GAGACTTCCACCGGACAAAGTGGCATTGGTCGTACCGTTGTAGGCCCGCGTCGCGACCGTGGTACCCGTGACGGTGACCGGCGCCGGATCGACCGTGAGCAAACCCGGGTCGTAGATAAAGTAGTAGCGTGTGGGATTGGTGGCATCCGCAGCTCCCGAGGCTATGATTGGGGCGGTACTGACGTAATTGGTACTGCCCGTCGTGGTCAGCGTCGGCGGAGTCGTCAGCGAGCTCGGCGTATCTCCATCGATGAAGCCACTGTACGTCGGCGTGAACGTGGGTAGTGTCGAGCCATAGGTTGTCGTGACATCCGGCGCCTGGACAACGAGCACGTTGTAGTCGACGTTGTTGATCTGCACCTGGCCATTGAATACCACCGGACCCGTGGTCGTGATGTTCGGGTTGCTCGGCAGCCCCAGGATCTGTCCGTTCACGGTCAGGGTGGACAGCGGCTTGTTCGCGCCGATGGCGCCGCTGAACGTGACCGTGCCGGTGGTGCCTGCGTTCACCAGCAGGGGCGATGGCGCGAGATTCGTCTCCTTCGTGAACGGGAGCTGATGACTGGTAGGATTGAGATCGTTCCACTGGCCTTGCGTGCCGACGAACTGCAGCGTCCACTCGCCGGACCCCGCCTGATTCAGGCTGGTCCCGCCGTCGTTGTTGGGCTCAGGAGTTCCCGGATTCCAATTGGTATAAGCACCGTTGATGGCGGTGCCCCCGTTGAAGCCGGTGCTGCTCGGACTGCAGTCGTTTGTGTCGCAGCCATTTTGCGTGAAGAACGGCAGTCCATGACCGTTGTTCGTGAGACCTTCGGGTCCCGTGATCCAGCGCCACTCGGCGTCGGTACCCAAACCGAAAACGCGTGCCGCGCCCAGCCAGGACTGTTGATAGTCAACATCGTAGCTGGCGACCGCGTTCTCCAGCCGCGAGGTGATCGTGGCGAGGTAGGTGTCGCCGGTCGCCGAGCCGACGCCAGATTTCGCGTCCGCGAGCGCCGCCGTCCAGGTAACGTTGCCCTGGCTGGTGATGAGCGCATAAGTGTCGCCCGAATCGATGGTGCTGGCGAACGACACGTTACCGGCGGTACCCGCGCCATTGGTGGTGTCAATATTGAGGCCATTTGTATTGGCGATGATGAGCTGACCGTTGATCGCGACACTGCCGCCCGCCGTGGTGAGGTTCACCGTGCCGCTGCCGCCCACGTAGACGTCACCACCGACCAGCGTGTTGGCGACATTGTTGACAGTGATCTTGGCGCCGTTGCCGAAATTGATGTCGCCGCCGGCCGTCGTGATGCTGCTGTTCAAAATCACCACGCCGACGCCGTCATGGGTCCCGTTGTCGTTGTCCGCGTACAAATTGACGTTGAGCTTGCCGGTGCCCCCGGTGTTGCTGATAGGTGCATTCACGGCAATGGTGTCCGCCGCCTGCAACTCGAGCGTCACGTTGGTGTTGCCGCTGGTCTTCGTGATGGCGCTCGACACCGTGATATCGCCGATGGAGCCGCCGCCGTTGTTGTATGTGCTGATCGTCACGTTGTTGCCGTTGTCGAGCGCCGTGGCGATCGAGGACGCGGTGATGGTCGAATCTGCGGTTGGCGTGTAGGTGCCGCCATTCGAGCTGATATTCGTACCCGTGGCGCCGATGGTGACGTTGTAAGGGTCGAGCAGCCAGTTTCCATTGGCGCCCGACTTCGCGGCGGTTTCCACGGTGGCGCCGGTGACATCCAGCCAATGACCGGAGGTCTCGATGCGTCCGCCGTTGCCGCCTTGCGCGCCACCAGTGGCGAGCAAGGTGCCGGCGACCTCCGTGGTCGAATTCATGTTGGTAACATCGGAGCGCACCACGATCTCGCCGCCGTTACCCACATTCGTCGCCGAAGCATCGAGCGTCGCAGTAGCGGCGACATCGACGGTGGTTGCCTGAGCGACACCCTCACCGCCCTCCCAGCCGCCGCCGATGCGGATGGCGCCGCCGCCCGCACTGCCGGTGGCATTGATGGTCGCGTTCGGCTGCACGGTCACGCTGCCGGCGGTGACCGTCACTTCACCGCCCACTCCGCGGCTCGCCGATGCGTCGATCAATCCCCCGACCGTCACCTCGCCCGCCGGCAAACCAGCGCTCAGCACGATCGTCCCGTCGTGGTCTTCGAGCGAGGTGGCGCGGATGACTCCCGACGTGTTCACCGTGCTCGCGAGCAGGCTGTTGGCAGCGCCCGCGGTCATGTACACCGCGCCGCCGGGGGCGGCGATCAGGCCCTTGTTCTCGGCCAAGGTTTTCAAGGTGCTCTGATCGACCTGGATCTGTAAGAGCTTGTTGCCCGAGAACGTGAGCGTTTCTGCGGAGCCTGCGCCCAGGGCCACGGTTCCCAGCTGGGCACTCACCACGCCCTGATTGCTCACGCTATTGCCCAACAGCGCGATGTAACCCCCTTTGGCGGCGGTGAGTGAGCCCTGATTGACGACGCTGCCCGTGCTGCTGCCAGTGAACGTAGTCGTACCTGTGCCGTTTGACGCAGTCGGCGCCAGCGTCGAGGCGACCAGACCGCCGACGTTCACTTGGGCGCCGCTGCCGAACAAGATGCCGTTCGGGTTGATGAGCCAGACCTGGCCGTTGGCATCCAAGTGTCCGAATATCTCGCTGCCGCTGGAACTCAAGATTCGGTTGACCGCAATCGCGTTTTGTCCCGGTTGCACGAAGTTCACGGTCTCATTTGCAGCAACGTTGAAGCTTGACCAATTGAGCCCGAGAGTTTGGCTGTTCTGCTGGATCGTCGTGGTCGTGCCTGACTGAGTGATTTGTCCCGAGCCCGTGGTTACTTGACCGCCCGTGGGTCCGGCCAGCAACCGCCCAGACAGGCCGAGCCCGGTACTCAGCAGCAGCGCTGCGCGCTCGAGTGCACGGCGTCTGGAACGTCCTTGGCCTGTTCGGCCTCTACCTGAGATTTCACTCGCAGGGACGTGCTGTGAGGTCGAGGGGTTCCAGACAAGACGAAAAATATGATTCATTGATCCATTCCGTGCGTTATTGGTACATGGTCGTGTTGCGGCGACACAGATTTTGTTCGCGCTAATTGAGATTTCGTTGGCACGGAGTGCTAAGCAGCAAAAGGCGTGCCAGAATGAATGGGCCGCCTGGGCGAAGTTCCTCGCGACGGTAGATTCCGAGTTGGACGCTCGGGCAGCGAATTGCCACCAGTCCGTCCGATGCCAGGCGATGCCGTGCCTAACGCGTCAATTTATTGCCGCTCGCGACGTTCTTGCCGCTCGACGTGGCGGAAATCTGCCGCCGCTTGCCGGCTTCCGCCCACAGTCGCGTAGCGCACGGACGTGGCATCGCCGGCTCTCATCAACAATGCGGCCATCTTCGCCGGGATGCGACGTGAGAGTCTGCTCAAACGTCGACTATTCCTACCAGCGCTCGAGCGCTGGTGGCGAGCCTGCCGCTGAAGCGGATCGGCATGCGAATGTCCGGGGAAAGCGGCGCGCGCGATAAGCCATGAAGGGCAATTCGATGGCGTGGTAAAGCAGAGCTCCCACTGCGATGCATGCCGCCGCAACCAACAGCGGCGCCAGTATTCCGGGCGGTTTCCTGGTCGAATAGAATTGCTGCGCGAGATGATCGATCGCCTTATGGGATAGGTAGATGGAGTAGGACCACATAGCCAGGTGGTAGGCGCCTGGCACGCGGATCCGGTGCAGCCAGGAGCGAGAGCTCAGCGCTGCGGCGACCAAGACGGCGAAGGCCATCGCAACCGATGAGTAGCCGACGGCCGTGATGAGCAGGGACTGGCTTTCGCCGAATCGATATTCCGCATACAGTACGGTCGTCACGGCGATGCAGGCGACGAAAAGCAGAACCTGTCCGTGCGCCATGAGGCGGTCCCACGAAGGTCGGTGGAAATTCTTGAGCATGGCGACGGCAACACCCGGCAGAAACTCGTCGAATCGCCCGAGCGTCGAGTAATAGATATGAGTCTGGTAGGCAGAAAAATCCTCGCCATAGGACATCCATAGCAAAATGCGTGCCGTGATACCGACCAGGAGTAGTCCGCCGAGCACGATCCACCCGCGCCTCGCAGATCCGACCCGCCATAGTCCACCGGCCACCGCGAGCGGCAAAATAAAATAAAACTGTTCCTCTATACAGAGTGACCATGCGTGGGAGAACGCGGTTCCGCCGTGCAGACCCCAGTTCTGTGTGAAGGTGAGGAAACGCCACAGCGGCGGCGGCCGCCCGCCCATCACGTGAGGAAATACAAAGTACAAGGCCAAGATGAGCCAATAGACGGGCAACGTTCGCAAGGCGCGCCGGGCATAGAAGCTCTTGAGGGATACGGTTTGACCACGAACTACCGCGGCAAAGAGCTGATTCGCGATCAGATAGCCGCTCAATACGAAGAACAGATCGACCCCTGTCCAACCGATGACACTCAAGAATCCGAAGGTGGGCTCTTCGCTCACGAAGTCCATATAGTGATACATGAACACGAGCATGATGGCCGCGGCGCGCAGCGTATCGAGACCCTGTTCGCGTGGCCGTGTTGCGGCATCGAGCAGCGCGCCCGTCTCGTGCTTCAACAATACGTCACTTGGCCTCGACATGTCTTTGGATCTGCGCCTTATGTTGTACCCTAGGTGCTAGATTCCTCGCAGATCGGGACGCGGCCGGCGCTCTGCTAGCGCTCGACTGAGCGAACGGCACGGCCTACAAGTCATCCTGCCGGACCAACAAGATCGCGAGATCCTTCATAGAATAATCTACCAGGAACTATGCCTCGGGCTGGTCTCCGGCGAGTCGCGCAGGCCAGATGAGCAGCTGGTCCGTGCAGATAACCAGGGTATGGTAGGGTCGCCGAAGGATGCTCGAGTGGCGAAGGAATGGTCGGGTCAGAATTTATGATACTTCTCCGAACCCTCGCACTTTTCACCCTGACCGCCATCGCGGAAATCCTCGGCTGCTATTTGCCTTATGTTTGGTTGAGAAAGGGCGGCTCAGCGGGGCTGCTGATTCCCTCGGGGTTGAGTTTGACGGTATTCGCCTGGCTGCTGACGCTGCATCCGGCCGCAGCGGGACGGGTGTATGCGGCGTATGGCGGTGTCTACATTGCCGTCGCGTTGGTCTGGCTCTGGAAAGTGGATGTCGTGGCACTGACCCGTTGGGACGTTAGCGGCGCCGTGGTTGCGCTCATCGGCATGAGCATCATCGTCTGGGGTGGCTTTCGGACATGAGAGCACCGGCCCGTCCGGCCAGCCGGAGGCCGAGGCTAGCCGGGCGCCGCGCTGGGGTTACCTTGGATTCATGAAGCATCAGTTCATCGCCCTCGCCGGCGTTGCGGCGGAATTTGGGGTCGTGATGCTGCTGCCGGCCGTCTACCTCCTGCTGCATCCGCGGGCGCTGTATACTGAGATGGCAGAGCGGATCGCCGGGTGAACCGGGGCGCAACCAGCACGAGGATCGCGATTGGCCATGTCTGACGAGTCGACCCATTCGCTCATTGCCACCGATGTGCTGGTCCGAGCCCGCAAGATCAAATTGTTCTTGATGGATGTCGATGGCACGCTCACCGACGGCGGCGTGTGCCTGATCGGTCCGCTGACGCTGGATGCGCAGGACGCGCCGATCATCACCGAGATGAAGGTCTTCAACGCTCAGGATGGCCAGGGTCTATCGCTGGCACACCGAATGGGTATCCAGACCGGCTTCATCACCGGGAGGCGGTCTCCCGCCGTCGAGCAACGCGCGAAAGAACTCCACGTGAGATTCGTTTGCCTGGGACAGGCAACGAAGACGAATGCGTATGAGGAATGCATGAAGGTCGCCGGAGTCACGGAAGCGGAAATTGCCTACCTCGGCGACGACCTACCTGATATCCCGCTTGCGAAACGCTCAGGCCTTGGCGTCTGCGTGGCTGATGGCGTGCCGGAACTCAAACAGGTCTGTCACTACACCACACGGCGAGGCGGTGGCAGGGGGGCCGCACGAGAAGTCGTCGAACTGATCCTGAAGGCCCAACGGCGCTGGGAAGAAGCCATTCCGCTCGCCCTGGCCTAGCGCCCTGGCCCGGTGTGGCGCCGTGCCTGGTCTGCCGCCTTGGCCGCGGCAGGCCACTTGTGGTTAGCGCACGTGCTTCTTCGCCAAAATCAGGGGTACGGCTTTTTCGGCCCGACTCACCCGCGTCTTATCCTGTTTCGCACCCGCCACCCACTCTGCGTACTCCTTGCGATGCGAGTAGCTGAGCGACTCAAACGCGGCCCGTGCTTCCGGTTGAGCCTCGAGGACACGGGTCAATTCGGCGGGGACGTCGATCGTCCTCGCAGAGTGGTCGACCTCCATGCAGACCGACACCAGATCGCCCGCGTCGGCCTTGGCGCCCGCCTTCAATCCCTTGTTGACCGCCATGGCGTGGGTGCCGTCGCCCTGCGGCAACAGGGAGTTCTGGAAGGGGAACCCATTGAGGGTACCGGTGACGGAGACCCGCGCTTTACTGCCGAAGGTGGCTTCCACATTGAATGGAATCTCTAGGAATGTCCATGCGCCCCCCGGACCGCGTGCGATCAGCCGTGCCTCGAATCGCTTCATGATCGGACCCGGCGCAGCGCGCTGCGCCAGCCGGCGATCTGCCCCTCGCGTTCCTCGGTACTTAGCGCCGGGACAAAGGTGCCCTGCGGACGGGCCAAGGCGGCGATGTCGGACAGCGAGGCATAGACGCCGCTGCCGAGTCCGGCGAGACAGGCGGCGCCGAAGGCGGTGGACTCGGTGATCTCTGGTCGCTCGATCGGGATGCCGAGAACGTCGGCAAGGCGTTGCATGAAGAGCGCATTTTGTGCCATTCCGCCGTCCACCTTGAGTCTTTCCGGTCGCAGCCCGTCTGCCGCCATGGCCTCGAGCAGGTCTTGAGTTTGATAGACGACGCTGTCAAGCGTTGCACGAGCGATCTCACCGCGGCTGGAGGCGCGGGTCAAGCCCAGCAGCGCGCCGCGCGCATCCGCATCCCAGTAGGGTGCGCCGAGTCCCGTGAACGCCGGTACGAGATAGACGCCGTTGGCATGCGGTACCGACGCCGCCAGGGCCTCGACATCGGCCGCGCGTGCGATCAAGCCCAAGCCGTCGCGCAACCATTGGATCGCGGCGCCCGCGGATAGGATGGAGCCTTCGAGCGCATACGTGACGTCGCCGCGGAGGCGATAAGCGATCGTGCTGAGCAGACGATTCTTCGAGGGTACGAGCTCGCTTCCTGTATTCAGCACGAGAAAGGCGCCGGTGCCGTAAGTGCTCTTGACGTCACCGGGAGCGAAACAGGCCTGGCCCACGAGTGCGGCCTGCTGATCGCCGGCCACACCGCGTATCGGCAGGGCGGCGCCCAGAACCGACTCGGCGGTGCAGCCGAAATCTCCGGCGGTGTCACGAACTTCGGGGAGGCAGCTCATCGGCACGCCGAATGCCTCGCAAAGCGCCGCATCCCAGCGACCCGCGCGAATGTCATAGAGTGAGGTACGGCTGGCGTTGGTGGCATCGGTGACGTGCAAGCGTGCTCCCGTCAGCCGCCAGATCAGGAAACTATCGACCGTGCCGCAGGCAAGATGCCCGGCCCGGGCTGCGGCGCGTGCGCCGGCGACGTGATCGAGGATCCACGCCATCTTGGTGGCGGAGAAGTAAGGATCGAGGACGAGGCCGGTTTTGTGGGCTATGTCGGGCGCGGCGCCCCGGTGCTCCAAGTCCCGGCAACGGTCGGCCGTCCGACGGTCTTGCCAGACGATGGCGTTGTACACGGGGACGCCGGTTCGCCGATCCCATACGATGGTGGTCTCGCGTTGATTGGTGATGCCGAGGGCGATCACCGGTGTCGCGTTTGTGGCCAGTTTGCGCAGGAGTTGCCGGGTGGTGGAGAGAACCGTCGCCCAAATCACTTCCGCGTCGTGCTCCACCCAGCCGGGTGCGGGGTAGATTTGCTCGAAGGTCTGTTGTTCGCTCGCCATCGTCAAGCCATCGAGCGAAAAGGCCATCGCCCGGCTCGAACTCGTCCCCTGATCGATCGACAGAAGCACTCCATCCGCCATCGCTGCCCCCAATGGTCGCGCCCGCGCTTTCAAGTACCATTAGACACCGAGGAGTGCGTAGGTTGCGAGAATTCATGGTGAAAAGCTCTTCGCGGCGTGAGTCTTGGGTCGTTTGTGGCGCGGCCGTCTGCTTGTTGCTGGCCGGATGCCTGGTCGATGCGGCCTGTCGCGCTGCGACTGGCGGATCGGCGCAGCCCCCGCGTCGTGTGCTGTTGCCCGGGGATTTCCTGCGGGCTGAATGGTCGGGCGGACTGCTGGCCAACTCCGCCTTCCTACCGGCCGCTGATGCGCTGCTGGCGCATGAACCTTTCGTCGGCGCGCTGGCGTTGCACGAAACAGCGATGACCTTGAAGCCTCGGCCGCCGGCCACCCTGCGTGTGCTTGGCCGGAGCGTTACGATCTTTCCCGCCGTGAGTTTGGCGTTCTTTTCCCATGACGGTGACCTGGTGCCGTTCACCCAGGAGGTCATTCGAGGTGGTACGAGCGCGGAGCGGGACAGCTATTGGGACATCATCGTGCAGCCGGGCAAAATCTGGTCTGAGCCGGGTGATGGAGAATGGTCCCGCGCGGCATTCCCGTTCGCGCTGGTGAACTCCATCGAGGGAGAGACCCACAACGGGATTGCGTCGTTCCTCTACAAGGCCGGACGGGTGTCGAACCTGCGCTTCCAAATCGTGCAACAAACCGCGCCGTTTTACGTCAAGCAGACGTTCTTCGCCGCGGGATTGGTTCGTACTACGCTGCTCGCCCAACCGGCGAGCCAGGATGCCGAGCGGATCGCTGCCTTGACCAAGACGTACGTGCAATCGCTGGCGTCAGCGGTCCGGATCGAAGACTGGAGCCAGCTCGCATCGCGGGTGGGAGCCAATCGACTGGTGGGGTTCGACGGTCGAATGCCCGGGCGGGACATCGTCATGGCGGGCTTGGACGTCGACGGTATATTTTATCTCGAGGAGTGCGCGAGCGCGGGCGGTCCTCTGCCGTGGTGCGACCGCGCTCGGTTCGGCGTTTGGTCTGCGACGAAGGCACTGGCCAACGAAACAGCGTTGCTCCGCTTGGCGCAGAAGTATGGACCCTCGGTTTTCGAGGCCAAGATCGCCGACTTCGTTCCGCAGGTGGCCCAGCACGCCGGCTGGCAACGAGTGCGCTTCGAGGATGCCATCGACATGGCGACTGGAATCGGCAGCGGCAGCGCCACGAGTGAGCCGAACGATATCAATGACGGGTATCTCTCGGATCCCAGCTATGACTCGTGGTATGCAGCGCCTTCCGTGGAGGCCAAGCTCAAGATCATGGTCGATGCCGCCCCCGTGTATCCCTGGGGCCCGGGCAAGGTCGCGCGCTACCGCGACCAGGATATGTTCATTCTCGGCGTTGCCATGAATAACTTTTTGAGATCAAAGGAGGGACCCACGGCCGATCTCTGGTCGATGTTGCAGCACGACGTTTTCGAACCCATCGGTATCTACTACGCACCCACGAACCGGACCATCGAGGCAGATGGAAGTGCCGGTCAACCGCTCATGGCCTATGGCTATTATCCGACCATTGGCGACATGGTGAAGATCGCGCGTTTGTATGAGAGCGGCGGAAAACTTCGGGACACGCAAATTCTCTACGCGCCGCGAATCGCCGCGCTTCTAGCCCATCCTGAGCCGCGCGGCCTTCCCACCGGGGAGCACTTCGCCTTTGGCGAGACCCGTTACAGCAATGCATTTTGGCTGGCCCCATACCGTTCCGGTGCATGTCAACTCTACTACCCACGGATGATCGGCTGGGGCGGAAACATTGTCGCGCTGCTGCCGGGCGGAATGGTCGGTATCCGCATTGCCAAGAGCCAGGAGGACGATGGGGGTGCGTCCGTCAACACCGATGGAATGGTCCAGGTGGCAGAGCGGTTGAGTCCATCTTGCGGCGGCCCCATGGTGCCCGGCGCGCCCGCGGTCAAGGGATCCGCCTCATCGTCAATCGAAATCAGCCGCTAGCGACGGGTCGGCGGCGTGCTGAAACATCAGTGCGATCTGCGCCGCGGTGCTGCGGCCCGCGGATAGCCTCGGAAGCTCGTCGAGGGCGAAGAAACCGACGTCGCTGGTTTCGTCGCTCGGCGTGGCCTCGCCACCGGTCAACTCGCAGATAAAAAAGAGTTTGTAGATCGAATCGAGCTGCCGCGGTGGATTCCGTCGCCGGTAATCGTGCACCGCGGCCAGTTTGACCGCCCGTGCGAGGAATCCCGATTCTTCGGCGATCTCGCGGACCACACATTCGGCCGGCGATTGATTTACGTCGGCCCATCCGCCCGGCAGCGTCCAACCGCCGTCACTCAGTTCGCGCACCAATAGCACCCGGTCACCGCGGAATGCGGCTCCGCGCACATCGACCTTGGGCGTGGCATAACCTGAGTCGGTCTTGAACAGGTCGAGCACCTCGGCCGGATCGGCGCCGGCACCCCGCGCGATCAGCACGGACGCGAGTTCTTGCACCCGTTCGAAACGCTGCCGATCAAAGGAGTCGCGAGTGAAGTGAAGGCCGATTCCGGCGATCGCCCGCAACTCACGGCCGATCACCAGCCAGTCGGGTTCCGAATCGGTCATCCGCCGCCGCCGGCCACGCTGCAACTCGAGTCCAACAGCAGCTCGCCGGTCTGGCCCGTTCCCGCAATGAGGGCGAAGCCCGGGCCGGACACATATTGCATCCCGGCGATCACCACCGTGTAGTCGCCGATGTGGTCGCTCACGCCGGGCTTGAGCTTGGCGACGAGTTCAAAAGGGCTGGCGCCGTTCAAATTGTCGCCAGAGAGCCGCATCGCGTCATACGGTGACCCACCAACGGTGACAGGTGTCCAACCATCGGTCAAATGATCGGCGAGCCCGTGCAATTGCTCCGCGACGTCCTGGCGCAGGCACTCGATATGAATGTGGAACTGATTTTGGCTGCGGGATTGAGCCTTGTTGACCGCAAGTCCAATCGCTGTTCGTGGCACGGGGTGGCCCACGAACTTCGTGATGAGGTCGCGCGCGCGCCAGCCGTCAGCGAAATAATTCGGGGTGTCGGGGTCCAGTAGGTCGCTGGCATCGATGCCGGTCATCGTCGGCACGGGAATGAGCAAGTAATGGGCACCGCCCTTGCGATCCGCGAGCACCGCGTAACCGGCGGCATCGCTGTTCGAATCCGCCAAAAATAACCGCTCACAGGGTGCCGGGTTATGTTGCTGGCGCCAGTTGACGACACACTGATTTTGGACGATCTGGCGCAGCGCATCGCGGCCCGCATCCGGCGGTAAATCCGGCGATTTTTCCCCGGGGGTATGCAGCGTGTTCTTGCCGGCAGCGGCCGCCGAGAGGGCGGCTACGAGAGCCAAAAGGGTGCAGAGAATTCGTCGTGGGCTTAAGTTCACTGAAGTCCATCGCATCGCCAAGGGACCGGCATCATTGCAAATCAACGGTCATTTATCGACCGCTTTTTTCGCCTCAATAGGCCAGATTCAGGGTGAGGGTGTCGCTCACTTCGGCGGCGTCCAATGTCATGGGTGTCAGCACCACCGGGACGATCTCTCGCGTCTCCAGCCACTGGTTGAGCATGTCCAGCGGCATGGGCTTGGCGAACAGATACCCTTGCCCCACATCGCACCCGAAAGCGCGCAGCCGCTGCGTCGCCAGTTCCGTTTCGATGCCCTCGGCCACGACTTTGAGTCCGAGGCTATGGCCCATATCGATGGCGGAGCGGACGACCGTGGCGAATTCCGCTTCCGCCGATTCCAGTCCTTGGATGAAGCTGCGGTCGATCTTGACCTCATCGGCCGGCATGCGCGCCAGGTGGCTGAGCGAGGAATAACCGGTGCCGAAGTCATCGATGGAGATGCCGACACGCAAAGCAGCGAGCGAATTCAGCATACTGAGCGCACTCGTGGGATTTTCGATGAAACCTGACTCGGTCACTTCGAGGGTCAACAACGATGGCGGCAGTTGGTGGCGGGAGAGCAGATGGGCGACACGGGCGACGAGCCGTGAATCAGCCAAATCCTCGGCGCTGATGTTCACCGACAATGGCAGCGGTCTGCCACTGCGATGCCACTCTGCGCCTTGCGCAATGGCGCGGCCCAACGTCCACCGCGTGATGCGGCGGATGAAGCCGGTCTGTTCCGCAAAGCCAATGAATGCGGCCGGGCTCAGCAACCCGCGGGTTGGGTGCTGCCAGCGAATGAGAACCTCGGCGCCGGCGACGCGGCCGGTGGACAGGTCGATCTGCGGCTGGAAGAAGAGCCGCAACTGATCTTCCTCGAGCGCACGCCGCAACTCGCCGAGCAAGGATAACTGGTCGCGCGCCGACGGATTGCTGGCGGTGTCGTAAATGGCGAGCGGCCGCTTCTCGTGCCGCGCTTTCTCGAGCGCGAGATCGGCACGCCGCAGCATGTCGTCCGCCGTCGTCGCGGCATCCGCCGTAATGGTGAGGCCAATGGTGACGCTGATGTCGATCGGCTGCGACTCGACCGACACCGGCTCGGACAGTGCCACCAGCAGCGACGCGCCCCAGGCCTGCAGGTCCACCGCGTCCGGCAACAGCGTATAGGCGGCGAATTGATCGGCCGCGAGCCGCGCGGCCGACGTGGTGACCGAGGGTACGGCGGCGAGTCGTTGCGCCGTCATCTTCAGCACGGCGTCGCCCACCGAATAGCCGAGATGTTCGTTGATGCGGCGAAATCGATGCAGGTTGATGATGGCGACGCCGATTGGCGCGCCGTTGCCGCCGCTCAGAGCATGGCCCAGCTTCTCGGCGAATCCGGTGCGGCTCATCAGATCCGTGAGCTGATCGTGATAGGCCAGGCCGCGGATGAATTGATCGCGAGTCATCACCGCCTGGCTCATGAGCTGCAAGCCCTCGGCCAGCACGCCGATCTCGTCGTTGCGCGGCGAACCCGCCGGCACGTCGTAAGCTCCGTCGCGGACTTTACCGACCGAACGGGTGAGATCGGCGAGCGGCCGGGTGATGGTGCGGGCGATCCAGAAGGCGGCGGCGGCGAAGCCGATCATGCTGGCGATTGCGATGAGGATGAGCAGCCGCGTCAGATGCTCGAACGGAGCGCGCGCGTCGGCCAGCGACTGGGCGAGCAAGTTGCCGTGCTCCGAATCCTTGGCCGTCGGGTCAGCCGCGGCGGGTGGCCCGCTCGAGTCGCTGACGATCTTCTCCCGCCAGCCCGACTCGAGGTGCTCGAGCCGCGACACCTCGAGGCCGTCGATCATCTTTGCACCGGCCGCCTGGTCCCCCAGGTCGAAACCCATGACGATCCACGCCATTGGCAGCGGCTTGTTCACCGACACCGCCACCACTTGATAAAGCCTGCCGTCGCTCACCATGACACTGGGCGCCGTGCCGGTCTTGTATTCGAGTTTCAGCGCCTCCAGTGGAAATGCCGTTCCGGGAGCTTCCTTCAAGCCCGTGGTCGCGATGACGTGGCCGTCGAGCGTGGTCAGGATCGCGAGCGAGGCATGGACGCGGTCGGTGCTGTTCGCCAGTGCCGTCACCATGGTTTCCGTGTCGCGATCCGCCAACGCATCCTTGAAACCGTCGTCTTGGGCGACCGCAAAGGCGGCCGTTCGCAGCAGGCGTCGGTTGTTGTCGAGCTGCTGGATCACGGCACGTTTGGCGTTGCCATCGTTGGCAATCGATACCGCCGCGAGCGCGGCAGCCAGGACGGCGGCCAGCAGCAGCAGAAAGGTGAGCGCAATTCGGTTTCTGAGTGACATCGCCGTCAATCCGGCAGTTCAGGCGCCGTTTCCCTGGCCGGATCGAGCTCGACTATGACAGTCAGTGCCAGCGGGTCGCTGCTGACGCTGATCTCGCGGGGGGCGATCGGTGTACGCAGCTTGGGGTGCCACACACGCAGGCGGTAGTGTCCTGCCGGCAGATCCCAGGTCACGGTCCCCTTATCGAGTATCTTGGCGAAATACGGCGTGTCGACCACCACGACGAAGGCCACCATGCTGTCGTGGATGTTACAGCCCAAGATCAACAATCCCGGTTTGTCGAATGTAACCTGCTCGTGGTGCGAGCTGGCGTAGAGCTTGATCTTGAAGGGATGAGGCGGCGACACCGAGTAAACTTCGTGCCGGATGCTGTCGCTGTTTGGGAGATCCACCGTGGTGCCGGCGCGAATCACGCTCACCATGGGCTTGAAGTGCTTGTCGATCTGATCGATCACTGCGGGCCCATGGTCTTTCGGCGCGGCGGTGTCCAAGGGATCGAGAATCACGACGGTATCCGTCGCCGCGACACCCGACGGGGTCTTCACGCTCACGGAGACGACACCCGCCGCGGCAGCATATGTCAAACACAAGCTGGTCAGTGCGAGTCCCACCCTGATGAAGCGGTGGATCATCATCCCGTCGGACCCGCATTGGAGCGTTCGGTCACCGAGGGAGCAAGACGCGGTGGGCCACCCTTGCCCTCGGGCGGCTCGACGACATCGCGCTTGGTGGGAGCCAGCAGGCGCAGTAATTCGTTCGTGGCGCCGAGGCTCACCCCGCGATCTTTGAGCACCTGCTGCAGGGTCGCCACCACCCGGTAGAACTGCGCCTCGGTGATGTGATGGCCGGCATGAACTTCCTGCATTGAATCGCCGGAATAGTGGCAGGGGCCGGCGGACAATTCGCAGATCTGTTCGGCGAGGAGTCGCTTGATGCGACCCAAATTCGAGCCGCGGAAGCTCGGGCCGGTGAGTGGGTCAGCTACTACGCGGTCGATGAGTGTATCGGCGATGGCGGCAACACCCGTTTCACCGCCCAAGCGAAGGTAAAGCGTATCCGCGGCATATGCGGGACGGCATGCCGCAGCCATGATGATGATTAGCGCCCAGGCTCGAAATGTGACAGCTGTCATAAGGTCGTTCCCAATATCCTTAGGCTAGTGGTGCCGACGCTTTGCGGCTGTGCGCTTGCACTCAATATTTGGCTAGAGCGGTCGCTAAATTGCAGATATCACCGCTGATAGCGACGTGCCGATGAAACTTTTACTAAGCTGTCTGCTGATCCTCGCGGCGCTGCCTGCCTTAGGCGGGGACCGACTCGAATGGACCGGTGCCGTGACGCAGATCGAAGGCGCCGCCGGCGGCGGGGTGGTTCCTTGGGCGCTGATCGGTGGTCTGGGCACCGATGAGCAAATCGGCGCGACAGCCTTTGCGACCTATGTACACACCCAAGATTTTTCGCTGCGCACGGGTGGGGCGAGCGTTGCGGTGGACGATCGGGTCGAGCTGTCGGTGGCGCGACAGCGTTTCGACGCCGGCTCGGTGGTGCCCGACTTGACTCTGGGTCAGGACATCGTCGGCGCCAAAGTGCGGTTGCTGGGCGATGCCGTGTTCGCTCCCGATGCGTGGTTGCCGCAGTTGGCGTTCGGAGCGGAGTGGAAGCGCACCTTGAATTTTGCGCAGATTCCGCAGGCGGTGGGAGCCGCCCACGGTGAAGACGTCGATCTCTATCTCGCGGCCACGAAACTCTATTTCGCCGCCGTGGACGGCCACAATGTCATCGTCGATGCGACCTTACGTCGTACGCGTGCCAACCAGTTCGGCCTGTTGGGTTTCGGCTCCTCCGGCGGTGGCGGCGATCATTATCGCTACATGCCGGAAGCGTCGGCCGCCGTTTGGCTGACCGATGAACTCTTGGTGGGTGGCGAGTATCGGGACAAACCCAGTAATTTGAGCCCGTTTCGCGAGGATTCCGCGGAGGACTTGTTTGTTGCCTGGTCGCCCGAAAAGAATGTGACAGTCACCACCGCGTTCGCTGATCTCGGCCGGATCGCCGGCAAACCGCCACAACGCGGGATCTATCTGTCTATTTGGCTGGGAATTTAGGTTCGAGCCTTGAGGCCCATAACGCCGTACACTACCCGGCCCCATGCCCATCCTCCGCCTCGACAAGGTTTCCCTAAGCTTCGGTCTGAAGCCGCTGCTCGATAACGTCGTTTTGCACGTCCGCAAAGGCGAACGGGTCTGTCTGCTCGGTCGCAACGGCGAAGGCAAGTCTTCCCTGCTCCGCGTGGTCATGCGCGAGATCGTGCCGGACAGTGGTGAGGTGTGGATCAGACCGGGTGCCAAGGTCGCAAGCCTGGCGCAAGAGGTATCGGCTGCCTCCGACGAGTCGGTTCTCGAGGTTGTGACGGGCGGTGTCGACCGGGCGTTGCATGAGGGTGATTGGCAGGCCGAACTGCAGGTCGACCAGGTGATCGCACGTCTGCAGCTGGATCGCGATGCGCCGCTGCGTGCACTGTCGGGCGGCTGGCGCCGCCGTGTGATGCTCGGGCGGGCGTTGGTGTCCGAGCCTGACCTGTTGCTGCTCGATGAGCCCACCAATCATCTGGACATCGAAGCCATCACCTGGCTCGAGGAGCAGATGGTTTCTTTCTCCGGGGCGTTGCTCTTCATCAGCCACGATCGCGCCTTCGTGCGCCGCCTGGCGACGCGCATCGTCGAACTCGACCGCGGCATGCTGCGGGTCTGGCCGGGCGGTTACGATGACTACGTCGTGCAGAAGCGCGCCGCATTGGAAGTCGAAGCGAAGCATGCGGCACTGTTCGACAAGAAGCTCGCCCAGGAGGAGATTTGGATCCGCAAGGGGGTGCAGGCACGGCGCACACGCAACGAGGGCAGGGTACGCGCGCTCGAGCAGCTGCGACTCGAGCGCAGCGAACGCCGCGAGCGGATCGGCCAGGTCGAAGTTCGGGTGCAGGAGTCGGGACCGTCCGGCAAGCTGGTGTTCGAGGCCAGCGATGTGACGCTGACCTTTGGTGAGCGGACCGTGATCAGCAACTTTTCGGCGCGCATCATGCGCGGCGACCGTATCGGCATCATCGGGCCGAACGGCTGCGGCAAGTCGACGCTCATCAAGTTGCTCGTCGGCGACCTCGAGCCGACGGCCGGTACCATCCGCCGAGGCACGGCGCTGTTGCCGGCGTATTTCGATCAGCAGCGGGATCAGCTCGATCCGGCAAAATCCATCATGGACAACGTCACCGGCGGCACGGGCGACACCATCACCCTCGATGGTCGCGCCCGGCATGTCTCGAGTTATCTGCGGGATTTTCTTTTCCCCCCCGAGCGGTTGCATGCACCGGTGAGCATGCTGTCGGGTGGCGAACGCAATCGCCTGCTCCTCGCGCGGCTGTTCGCCAAACCGAGCAATCTGTTGGTGATGGACGAACCCACCAACGATCTCGATGCCGAGACGCTCGATCTGCTCGAGGAGATGGTGGCCGATTACGCCGGTACGCTGTTGCTGGTGAGCCATGATCGCGCGTTTCTCGATAATGTCGTCACCAGCACGCTGGTGTTCGAAGGCGCCGCAGAGGTCAATGAATATGTCGGTGGCTACAGTGATTGGCTGCGGCAACGTCGCGAAAGCGCCGCGCCCACGCGCCGGGCTGGCGGGGCACGCGCATCCATGCCCCGGGCGGCGTCTGCGGCCGGCGCGACGCCGCCGGTCGAACCGAAGCCGCCCGTCGGGCCGAAGCCACGCAAGCTGTCCTACAAAGATCAGCGCGAATTAGACGGCCTGCCGGCGTTGATCCAGGAACTCGAGAGTGAACAGGCACGCCTCTCGGCCCTCATCGCCGACCCGGCGCTCTACCAACGCAACCCGGTCGATGCCGCCGACGCGGTCAAGCAGTTGGCGTCGGTGCAGGGCAAGCTCGAGGCGGCATTCGCCCGTTGGGAAGCGCTCGAATCGCTCGGCAAACCTTAAGAGGGGGCGCCTTCCCGGGCGCCGCCGGCAGAGCACCGCGGGTGGCCGGCCGCTGCCATCAACGGCGAGTTCGGCCTCGGCCCAGCAAATCGCTGGGACTGGGTATGCCACCCCCCGCGTCTGGAATGACGAGCGAGGAAGCCTGCTCGCGACGCATTTCTTGCAGCTCCCGCATGGTCTGTTGCACGGCCAGTTCAGCGGCTGCGCCGAACTTCGCGATCGCGCCGTCCAAGGTCGGCGAATCGAGTTCGAAACTGATCGGCACGGCACCCATCGGTGTCATCACCTGAGCCTGCCCGACGAAGATCAGCGGGCGCGCGGCATCCGGGTCGCCCTCGGCCGTCACCGGTGTCAAGCGACGGATCGTACCCACTCGGCGGTCGGTAAATACCTCTTCTCGATAGATCTGGCTCGCATCCATGCTGGCCTGGCGGGTCTCGTTGGTGGAACTCATAGTCACCCTCTCGTAAATCAAACGCCGCTCATAACCCTAGCACACTGCACCTTAGTCCGGGATGCCCTGATACGATAGGCAGCTTGGCAGTTCCCGACACAATACGAGCCGACACCCTACGCAGGGCTCCGCCCTGGACGGCGCTGCTCGGCATCGGCCTGTTTGGGCTGGCGCTGGCGTGGCTGCATCACGTACTCGGCGAGTATCGTTGGATCGACATCCTCGCTCAACTCCACGCGATCCGCACCTCGCGATTGGATTTGGCGGTGGCGTTGACGTGCGCCGGTTACGGCTGCCTCACTCTCTATGACGCCCTGGGTTTGCGCTTCGCCGGGGTGCGCGTTCCCTATCCGCGCCTCGCCCTCATCTCGTTCATGAGCTTTGCCATCGGCCACAACGTCGGGATCAACACCTTGAGCGGCGGGGCGATCCGCTACCGTGCTTATTCGCCGTTGGGACTCTCCGGCAAACAAATCGGCACGGTGATCGCCTTCGGCACGCTGACCTTCGCGCTGGGAACGGCGACGCTGCTCGGCGCGTCACTGCTGTGGCAGGCGAGCTTGTCCGGCAGCGTCTTGCGTGTGCCGCACTGGGCGGTGGTTGCGGTCGGCTGTCTGCTGCTCGGCGTAGTCGCAGCATACCTCTGGCTGGCGTTCTCGAAACATCACATGTTGCGCTATCGTAAGCTCTCGATTCCGGTGCCGAGCGGGCCCCTTGCAATGGCCCAGATCAGCGTTGCCTGCATCGATCTGTTGTGCGCCGCCGGCGTCGTTTACGTGCTGCTGCCGCCCCAGTTGAAGATCGGTTTCGCAGCGTTCGCGAGTCTCTACCTGATCGCTACCTCGGCGGGCGTCATCAGCAATGTCCCAGGCGGTGTGGGCGTATTCGAGTCGGTTTTTCTGTTGTTGTTGCATGGCGCTCCGGCGGATCAACTCCTCGGAGCGCTGCTCGCGTATCGATTGATCTATTATTTTGGCCCATTTTCGGTGGCCATCGCCCTGCTGGGCGCGCACGAGGTGTGGGTGCATCGGGGACCGATGGTGCGCTTCGGTCGGCTCGGGCGCACGTGGCTCAGCGCCGTGACACCACAGGCCATCGGCATCGCGGTGTTCGGTGCCGGCGCGGTGCTGTTATTCTCCGGCGCCACCCCGGCGATCAGCGACCGACTCGACTGGCTGCGTCGCTTCGTGCCGCTGTCGATCCTGGAGTTGTCGCACCTATTGGGCAGTGCCGTCGGGATGGGCCTTATTTTTCTCGCCAACGGGCTCTATCGCCGCCTTGATGCCGCCTGGTGGCTGACCATTTATCTGCTGTGCGCGGGTGTATTGCTGTCCTTGTTGAAGGGCTTCGATTACGAAGAGGCGACCATCCTCTCCGCCATCATCGTGCTGCTGGTGTCGGCACGGACCCGGTTCGGCCGGCGCGCCTCGCTGATCGAACAGCGCTTCTCGGTGCCGTGGATCGTCGCCGTCTTGTTGGTCTTGAGCAGCGCCGTGTTTCTCGTCTTGTTCGCCTATCGAAACGTGCCTTACGGCAAGGATTTGTGGTGGCAGTTCGAGTTCGAGGCGTCGGCGCCGCGCAGTCTGCGGGCCCTGCTGCTGGTCGCGATGATTGCCGCCGCCTACGCACTGTGGCGGCTGTTACGCCCGTCGCGGCCGCTGCTGACGTCGCCGGCTTTGGATGATTTGTTGCAGGCTGAGGTACTGATTGCCAACGGCCACGATACCAACGCGAATCTGGCGCTGTTGGGCGACAAGCACTTGATGTTCAACGATGATCGAACCGCGTTCATCATGTACCAGGCCTCCGGCAGCAGTTGGGTGAGCATGGGCGACCCGGTCGGCCCTGACTTGCTCTGCGAGGCGCTGGCCTGGGACTTCCTCGAATGCTGCGACGGGATGGCCGTCTCGCCTGTCTTCTACCAGGTCGCTCCGGAGAACCTATCCCTTTACATCGATCTGGGATTGACGCTGACCAAGCTCGGCGAAGAGGCGCGAATTCCGCTCAAGACCTTTTCACTGGACGGTCCGGCACGCGCGGATCTGCGCCAGTCGCATCGTCGGGCCGCACGCGATGGCGCGGAATTCGCCGTCATTCCGCGCAACGAGGTACCGGCTCTCTTACCGCAGCTGCGCGCCGTCTCCGATTCCTGGCTCGCGGACAAGGAAACCGGTGAAAAGCGTTTTTCTTTGGGGTACTTCGATGAGCGCTACCTGGCCTGCTTCGATTGTGCGGTGGTGCGCCGTGCCGGCGCGATCGTTGCCTTCGCCAATATCTGGCGTGCGGGTGCCGACATGGAGCTGTCGGTGGATCTGATGCGCTACGACAACTCCGCTCCCAAAGGTGTGATCGATTTCATGTTGACCGAGTGCATGCTGTGGGGGAAGCAGCAACGCTTTCAGTGGTTCAACCTCGGTATGGCGCCGCTATCGGGTCTCGAGGAGCATGCGCTCGCGCCGACCTGGCACAAGTTGGGACGTATGGTGCAGCGGTATGGCGAAACCTTTTATCACTTCGAGGGGTTGCGCAAATATAAGGAGAAATTCCTGCCCGTATGGCGACCCCGCTACCTGGCGGCGTCGGGCCGGTTTGCCGTTGCCGGCGCGCTGCTCGACGTCACCTCGCTCATCTCGGGCGGCGTCGGCAAGGCGTTGAAGAAATAGCAATGACCGAGTGGCAACCGATAAGGAGATTCCATTGACCAGCAACCGGCGCCCGCGAGGCGTCTACCCGGCGCGCGGCAACCGGCTGCGGCGCACTCTGCTGGGGGCAGCCCTCTGCAGCATCACGGGGGTCGCCGCCGCGGCAGCTCCGGCAACCGCGCCAGCGGCATCGAGCGAGGCACGATCGACGGACGAATTCAAGTATGGCCGCTTCGGGGCGGTGCATGTTTATCGCCCGCGCGGCGAGCCGCGCGACGTGGTGTTGTTCGTCTCCGGCGACGGCGGTTGGAACCTCGGGGTCGTTTCCATGGCGCAGCATCTCGCCGACAAGGGCGCGGTGGTGGCCGGCATCGATATTCGCCACTATCTCGCTGCGCTCGAGAATGCCAATGGGAAATGCGTATCACCGGATGTCGATTTCGAGAACCTGAGTCACTATCTGCAGGCGATGCTGCACTTGCCACGCTATCTGCAGCCGACGCTGGTGGGCTATTCCTCTGGCGCCACTCTGGTCTATGCAACGCTCGCCGAATCACCGGATGGGCTGTTCAAGGGCGCTTTGTCCATCGGCTTCTGCCCCGATCTCGATTTGCTCAAGCCTGTATGCCGGGGGTCGGGAATCGAGGCGACGCCGCGGCGGGATGCCAAGGGTGTTCTCAAAGGCGTCGATTTCCTGCCGGTGAAACAGTTGCCCGGCAAGTGGATCTCGCTACAGGGGGAGACCGATCAGGTATGTCCCGCGCCGGCGACGCAAAAGTTCATCAGCGAAGTGCCCGGCGGCGAGATCGTCATGCTGCCCAAGGTGGGTCATGGCTATTCGGTCGAAAGAAACTGGCTGCCGCAGTACGAGGCGGCCTACGACCGGATCACGGCAGCGACGCCGCAGGAGACGCAGCGGGCGGTGCTGCCGGCGCCCGTGGCGGATTTACCGCTGATCCTGGTGCCGCCGGAAGGCGTCGGCCCGACGGATTGGTTCGGCGTGTTTCTCACCGGCGACGGCGGCTGGGTGGGTCTCGACAAGGGGGTCTCGGCCGAACTCGCCAAACACGATATCCCCATCATCGGCTGGGACTCCCTCAAGTACTTCTGGTCGGCCCGTACACCGGAGGGGGCGGCCCATGATCTCGATCGCGTGCTACGGCATTATTCCCGGGAGTTGCACAAATCGCACGCCCTGCTGATCGGCTATTCGCAGGGCGCCGATACCTTGCCGTTCATGGTGAATCGATTACCGTCCGACACCCGCTCGCTGGTCGGACTGACCGCGCTACTTGGAATCAGCGACACTGCCGTGTTCGAATTTCACCTCACCAACTGGCTGGGCGACCCGAGCGGGGGCCTGCCTACCGCACCGGAACTAGAGCACTGGACCGGACGGCCTTATCTCTGTCTCTATGGGGAAGACGATGCGGAGTCGGCTTGCAAAGAAATAACGACCCACAATGGGCTCGCCCTACAGATGCCCGGGGGGCACCACTTCGGCGGAGATTATTCCGAGATCGCCGATCTCATCCTAGATCACTTGCCGAAGTCGCCCCCTTAAGGGATTACACTCTTGGACGTTTCGTGGGAAATCCTAGGCGGCACCGAACTCCCGCTCGATCTTCGCCACCGCGTCGCGCATCTTCGGCACGAATTGCTCAATGGCCGTGCGCAGCGGCACCGCCGTCGCGGCATATCGCACCGATACCGTCGCCAGGACACGGTCACCGGAACGAACCGGAATCGCGATGCTGGTTTCTTCGGAAACCCGCCGCGCGCGTTGTGCCATCCCGAAACCTTGAGTGCGGGTTTCGTTCAAGATCCGCTCGACTTCCGAGCGGCTGCGCACGATCCGATCCTCGGGCAGCGAAGAACGTGACAAGAGTTCCAGCAGTGTTTCGCGTTGCTGCGCCGTGCAGTAGGCAAGATAGGCGCGTCCGGGCGCCGAGGTAAGCATCGGCACCCGGATACCGGCCCCATACTGTTCCAACGCCAGAGGACTTTGACGATCGGTGGTTTCGCGAATCACCATCGAGGTGGCGGAGGGAGTCGCGATCGCGATGGGCCAGACGATGGCGGCACACAGGGCGGCCAAGTGCGGCTTGGCGATGTGGGCAATCATGGCCTCGTCATCGAAGCCCTCCGACAGTGCGCGGACCATGATGGTGGGCCGGTAACAGTCGTCATGGGCGTCGCGCTCGACGTAGCCGGCGAGCCTGAGTGTCTCGAGAATCCGATAGGTCGTCGTGCGCGGCAAACCCACCGCGTTCGCCAGTGTGTTGATGGCGGCGCGTTCGAGGCGGTTCAGTTCAGTCAATACCTCCAGGCCGCGATTCAGCGCCCGTATCGGGCGCGTCGATTCGCGCGCATGTTCCTCCGATCCATCATTATTGGCGGCAGCGTGGCGGGAGTCCATCGAGACGGGATTGACCTGAGCATGCATAGGGGTGCCTTCCTATTGATAAAAAAGACCGTACGTAGATTGTACAAGCGATCCTTGGACAGAACTTAGACAGAGCTTGTAGGGATTCGCTGACGCCAAACAAACGGATTCAGACGTTCTTGATGGCAGTCAACGCGGCCAAAGCCGCGCGGCGCGCCTCATCATGATCGACCAGCCGCTGCGGATAATGTTCCCCAAGTCGGATGTCGGCCGCCTGTAACGTGCCCACCGGCGCTTCCCAGGGTTGGTGGATCCACTCGTTCGGCAGCCGCGCGAGTTCCGGGACCCAGCGTCTTATGTAAGCTCCGTCGGGATCGAAGCGCTGCGCCTGGCTTACGGGGTTGAAAATTCGGAAAAATGGCGCGGCGTCGGCCCCACAGCCGGCGACCCACTGCCACCCGAGTGTATTGCTGGCGAGGTCGGCATCGACCAGGGTGTCCCAGAACCAGGCCGCTCCCGCGCGCCAATCGATCAGCAAATCCTTGATGAGAAAGGAGCCGACGATCATACGAACGCGATTGTGCATCCAGCCCGTCTGCCACAATTCGCGCATGCCGGCATCGACGATGGGATATCCGGTCCGACCACGCTGCCAGGCGGCGACCATGACCGGATCATCCCGCCATGGAAAGCGCGCATAGTTCGCGCGCAGCGGCTCTTGCGGCGTCCGCGGGAAATGGTAGAGCAGATGGTAGGCAAATTCGCGCCAGCCCAACTCGGCGAGAAATTTCGAACCCCGCCAAGCGCTGTCCGGCTGGCCACGCGCCTCGGCAAACTCGCGGGTTGCGTGCCATATTTCGCGCGGGCCGAGCTCGCCGAAATGCAGGTGAGGCGACAGCCGCGACGTGCCGCTGCGGTCCGGCCGGTCACGCTGCGTGTCGTAGCCATCGAAGCCTTCGGCGAGAAAGCGTTGCAGCGCCGCCCGAGCGCCGGCAGTCCCCGGGGACCAGGCGCTGCGGATGCCGGTTGACCAATCCGGGTGGGGCAGCAGCCCGAGACTCTCGAGCGTCGCCGACGGCGGCCATGCGGTTGGGCCCGGCAGGCTTTCGGGCGCCGGCAGCGGCACCGCGGGACCGGGGAGCGACTGGCAGTGCCGCCAAAAGGGCGTAAAGACTTGGAAGGGACCACCCGCCTTGCTGCGCACGTTCCAGGGTTCATTGAGCAGGGCGCTATTGTAGCTCCCCGTCTCGATGCCACGATTGCGCAACTCCTTCTTGATGCAAGTGTCTCGGGCGATGACCTCGGGTTCGTACCGCCGGTTCCAAACGACGCGCGTGGCGCCCGTGGCCGCCGCCAGTGAGAGCAAGGCGTCCAAACAGGAGTCGGTGGAAATCAGGATCAGGCGGGACCCGCGCGCGGCGAGATCCGCGCTTAAACTGTCGAGGCTGTGATGCAGCCACCAGCGCGCGGCTGCGCCGGGCGGCCATGCGCCTTCCTCGCCCGGGCTCTGCATGTAAAGCGGAATCACGGCGCCGCCGCCCTCAAGGGCGGCCATCAGCGCCGGATTATCGGTGACCCGCAAATCCTGTCGAAACCAAACGATCGTCGTCATAGCCCCCCAGGGTGGCGTGGAAAGACGCCGGGCGCAACCGCCGCCGCGTGATCGTGCGCCGCGTCGCCCGGGCCGCAGTTTCCGATGCGTTCAGCTACACTTCAGCGGCTCGAGGTTGCAGCAGGATTCGCATCGCATGTCGGAACTATCTGCCTTGAATGAGGCCGGTTTGCCGGAGCCCACCCCGGCGGAAGTGGTGATCATCGGCGCAGGCCCGGTGGGATTGTTTCAAATCTTCGAGCTGGGATTGCTCGGCATCCAGGCCCATATCATCGATTCGCTGACGCAGGTCGGCGGTCAATGTACTGAGCTCTATCCGGAGAAACCGATCTACGACATCCCCGCGCTGCCCGTGTGCGGTGCGCAGGAGTTGATCGACCGACTGCTCGAACAGGCCAAACCCTTCAACGCGACCTTTCATCTCGGCCAGGAGGTCACTGACCTGCACCTCGAATCCACCGGCAAGATTCTCGTGGGTACGTCTGCAGGAACGCGTTTGCGTGCCGGAGCGGTGGTGATCGCCGCGGGCGTCGGCTCATTCCAACCGCGGCGCTTGAGCTTGCCCGACATCGAACAGTTCGAGGGGCGCAGCGTGCACTACCGGGTCAAGACGGCGGCCGAATTTCACGGCCGGGATCTCGTGATCTGCGGTGGCGGAGATTCGGCCCTCGACTGGACCGTGGCGCTGTGCGAGAAGGCGAAGTCGTTGACCCTGGTGCATCGGCGTGCGGAGTTCCGCGCCGCGCCGGCAACGGTGGCGCGCATGCGCGATTTGGTGGCGGCGGGCAAGATGCAGCTCGTCGAAGGTCATGCCGTGGCCGTGCACAGCGAGCCGCATGCGGATGGTCCACGCCTGCGAGGTTTGGTTTTGCAGTCGGCGAATGGACAGAGCACGTTGCAGGTCCGCGCCGATCACGTGCTCGCGTTCTTCGGGCTGCATCCGAAGTTGGGACCGATCGCCGAGTGGGGTCTCGAACTTGAAAAACGCGCCCTCAAGGTCGACACGGAAAAATTCCAGACCAGCGTGCCGGGAATCTTCGCCATTGGTGACATCAACACCTATCCCGGCAAGAAGAAGCTGATCCTGAGCGGGTTCCACGAGGCGGCTCTGGCGGCCTTTGCGATCCAGCATCATCTGTTTCCGGAGAAGCGGCAATTTCTCCAATACACCACCACGAGCCCCATCATGCAGAAGCGGCTGGGTGTCGCCGGCACCGATACGGCGTGACCCCATGACAGTCCGGTTGCTCCAGGATCTCATCCAGTTGATGACGCTCGAGCGGCTGGAGCTCGATTTGTATCGCGGCGAGAGCCGCGACATCGGCAGTCCCCAGGTATTCGGCGGACAGGTGCTGGGTCAGGCCTTGATGGCCGCGACCGGCACCATCGAGGGCCGATTCGTGCATTCCTTGCATGCCTATTTCTTGCGGCGCGGGGATTTTGACGCGCCCATCGTTTATGAGGTCGACCGGGCCCGCGACGGGGCTCACTTTTCAACGCGCCGCGTCGTCGCGATTCAGCACGGTGCGCAGATCTTCAATCTTTCGGCCTCTTTTCAATCCGTCGAGGAGGGTCTCGATCATCAATTGACGATGCCGGTGGTTGCGCCCCCCGAGGATCTGACGGACCTTGCCGTCCTGTACCGCGCCATGCTGCCGCAGCTGTCGATGGGCGCGCGGCGCGTCCTCCAAAAGGAACGTCCTTTCGAATTCCGTCCCGCCAAACCGCTGAACTATTTGTCGGCGGAGAAGCGACCGGCGGAGCGCGCCGTGTGGTTTCGCGCCTCCGGCCCGCTGCCTGACGACGAGGCCTTGCACCGCTGCCTACTCGCCTATGTGTCGGATTTCAATCTGCTCGACACGGCGCTGATGCCGCATGGCCTGCCTTTCGGCCACCCGAATTTGGTGATGGCGAGCATCGATCACGCCATGTGGTTTCACCGCAATGTGCGTCTCGATGATTGGTTGCTGTATGTGACCGACAGCCCGAGCGCGTCGGGTGCGCGGGGGTTTACCCGCGGCAGCATCTTTTCCCGGGATGGGCGACTCGTCGCGAGCACCGCGCAGGAGGGTTTGATGCGGGTCGTGACACCGTGAAGGGCGCGCTCATCGCGCTGCTCGTGGTCGCCGTGCTCATCGGCGGAATCCTCTCTTTGCGCAGCACCCGCAGCGCCGGCATGCCCGATAAGGACGTGCTGGATCGGGCCCGCCTACGGGAACGGGATCAGGCGGCGAAGGACGACGCGGAATCTGATCGCTAGAAGATCTGCTGAAATTTCGTCGCCGCGCCCTGTGCCTAGCCGGATTTGGCGAGCGTCTTTGATAATTCCCATACTTCCCGCGGCAGCACGAACAGATGACAGTCCCACCAGCGATTCTTGGCGCGCCGGTGCTTGCGAAACACGGCCTCCCAGCGCATTCCGACCTTCTCCAGCACGTGAATCGACGCCCGGTTGTTGACATCGACCGTGGAGATGACACGATCGACCCGCAGTTCGCCGAACGCGGCATCGATCAGCGCCAAGGCGATTTCGGTGGCATACCCTTTGCCCCAATCCGGTAAACCCAGCATGTAGCCGAGATCGACGACGTTGCGCTCGATGAGCGATAGGTCGCATGCGCCGATGACCCGGCCGCTGGCGAGTTCTTCGACGGCGAGTTCGAAGCGGCTGCGCGGCGTCTCCTTCTGGGATGCCAGGAGGTCATCGAGGTAATCGTGGGTGGCGTCGACATCGCGGGGTCCGAAAAAGAGGAACTTGGTGACCTTCGGGTCGGAAGAATAGGCATGGATGGCCGCGGCATCCGACTTGTTGAAATCGCGCAGGGCCAGCCGCGTCGTGTGGATCGGGAGCGTCAGGACACGGGGCGGCCGCGGCCTCAGCATTCGCTGCTCCCCAGCACCTTGCCCGGATTCAAAATGCCCTTCGGATCGAGCGCCCGTTTCAGCACACGCATGACATCGAACTCAACCGGATCGGCGCGGCTCGCGAACTCCTGGGTCTTGAGGCGGCCAATGCCATGTTCCGCACTGATGCTGCCGCCGAGACGGCCGACCAGGTCGAACATGGCATGCTCGAGCGCCGGGCCTCGCGCGAGAAACGCCGCGGCGTCGGTGCCCGGTCGCTGGCTGATGTTGAAGTGTAGATTACCATCGCCCATGTGACCGTAGCTCACGACGTCGCCCTCGGGTGCCAGACGCCGGGCGAGAGCGGAGCCTTCTTCGATCAGGCGCGGCACCGCGGAAATCGGCACCGAGATGTCGTGCTTCAGACCGGCGCCGTGCAGGCGCTGCGCCTCCGGGACGGATTCGCGCAGTTTCCACATGGCGAGACCCTGGGCAATGGAACTTGCCAGCATCGCATCCTCGATCACCCCCGCCGTAACGCAGCGCTCCAACTCCTCGGTCAACAAGGCAGTCAGTCCTTGGGCGGGATTCGGGGAGGTCAGTTCGATCAGCACGTACCAGGGGGTGCCCTGATCCAGCGGATTGGCAACCCCGGCGATGTGTCGTACGGTGAGCTCAACGCCCAGGCGCGGAATCAATTCAAAGGTGGTGAGTTGATCGCCACCCGCGGTCCGTAGTCGGCCGAGCAGTGCCAGGGCCTGTTCGGGGGAGGTCACACCGACCAGGGCGGTGGCCGTGTCCGCCGGTAGGGGAAACAGTTTCAATGAAGCGGCCGTGATGATCCCGAGCGTGCCTTCGGCGCCAACGAACAGCGATTTGACGTCATAGCCGGTGTTGTCCTTGCGAAGACTGTTCAGCGTCGACATGATGCGGCCATCCGCGAGCACCACCTCCAACCCCAGCACCAGATCGCGCATCATGCCGTAGCGCAGCACGGCGGTACCGCCCGCGTTGGTCGAGAGATTACCGCCGATCTGCGCCGTGCCTTCCGAGCCCAAGCTCAAGGGAAACAGTCGTTTGACCTCGCGAGCGGCAGCTTGGGCCGCCGCGAGCGTACAACCGGCCTCGATGATCATGGAGTCATTGGCCGCGTCGATGCGGCGAATCTGGCGCATTCGCCGCAATGCCAGCACGATCTGTGTGCCGCTCTCGTCCGGCGTTGCACCGCCGCAATAACTGGTGTTGCCGCCATGCGGAACGATGGCCACCTCGGCGCGATTACAAATCGAGACGATGTCGGCCACTTCCCGCGTGTTCTGGGGAAGCAGCACCAGCGGTGTCGCGCCCTGGTAAAGGCGGCGAAAGTCGATGACGAAGGGCGCGACGTCGGCGGGCGAGTCCAGGTAATGGCCCACACCGACCACCGCCCTCAACGCATTGAGGGTCTCAAGGGTTGCCGGGCGCGGCATGGATCGTGGCAATCGGCGCCCGGCGAGCATTCGGCTTCGTCAACAACAATTGCACGTCTCCCAATTGCCTCTCCTCGAATCCACCCTCGCAGTAGCACAGATAATACTCCCACATACGCAGGAAGCTCTCCGGATATCCGAGCGACCGTACCTCGCTCTGCCGCAACATGAAACGCTCACGCCACTCGCGCAACGTTCGCGCGTAGTGCGGGCCGATGTCCTCCATGTGGAAGAGCTTGAGGTCGGTGCTGCGCGCGACCGACTCGCTGATGACCTTCACCGAGGGTATGAAGCTCCCGGGGAAGATGAATCGCTTGATGAAATCGACCGAGCGGCGCGCCTCTTCGTAAAATTGATCGCGGATGGTGATGGACTGCAGCAGCATCGCGCCGGTGGGTTTCAGCAGGGAGCCACACTTGCGGAAGTAGGTGTCGAGAAATTGATGACCGACGGCCTCGATCATCTCGATCGACACGAGGGCGTCGTACTCGCCGCGCAAATCGCGGTAATCCTCGAGCAGCACGGTGATCTGATCGGCGAGGCCGGCGCGCGCGACCCGCTCGCGCGCCAGGTCGTATTGCTCCTGGGAAATCGTCGTGGTGGTCACGCGACAGCCATAGTTCCGCGCCGCGTGGATCGCGAGGCCGCCCCAGCCCGTGCCGATTTCGACCAGGTGCTGGCCCGGCTTGAGAGCCAGTTTGCTGCAGGCGGCGTCGAACTTGGCGGTCGATGCCTCGAGCAAGGTTGACTCCGGCCGTTCGAATATTCCACAGGAATAGGCCATGGTCTCGTCGAGAAACAATTCGAAGAAATCATTGCCGAGGTCGTAGTGCGCCGCGATGTTCCGCCGGCTGCCGGACTTGTCGTTCCGGTTCAGCCAATGCGCCAGCCGCAGGAGCGGGGCGCTCAAGCGGGACCAGCCCGAGTCGACGCCGTTCATCAAATGGCGATTGACGACCATCAGTCGCACCAGGCCGGTGAGATCATCACAATGCCAGTAGCCATTGATGTAGGCCTCGCCGGCACCGACGGTACCGGCGAACACCACGTCCGAATAAAATCGCGGATTACGAACCCGCAACGTCACATCGAAGGGCGCATCAGCCGTGACGGCGCCGAACGATTCGTCACGCCCGGAATCGATGAGACGCAGCTTGCCGTGACGCATCTTGCGAAGCTGGCCGATCAACAAGCGCCGCGCCATACGCGTCAGTGTTGACAACGTATCGCTGAACGGTTCGATGGCATCGGCGGGGATGATGTTCTGTTTCATGATGGGCTTCTAAGGTACGCGTCGCGCGGCCAGGCGGGGATGGGGGTGAAATGGTGTGCGTTTGCGCCATAATTTCAGCGCCTCCCAATGAATGGCGATGATGACCTTCAACGTCATCAGGGGAAAGCCGATCAGCAGCCTGGTCAAGGCCCTGACCGTGATCGGCTCCTGTCGCAGCGCCAGCGTCGCATCGAACACGTGCTCACCCTCCTTGAAATTCTGTATGTTGACGAACAGCCGATTCGACGGCGCGCTGAAACACCATTGATAGCGCATGTCCATCGGCATGAATGGCGAGACGTGAAACTCTTTGTCGAACTCGAATTTTTGCAGTGGGCTTCGTCCGCTCACCGGCAATACGTACTGATGCCGCTCCCCCCACGGAGTGTTGGTGATTTCAGCGACGATCGCCACGAGGGCGTCACCCGCGGGTTCAAAGCAATAATAAAAGCTTACCGGGTTCATGCAATAACCGAAATAACGCAGATGCGTGAGCAGTCTGATGGGTCCCGCCGGCCTCGTCCCGGTGCGTGCCGCGACGAGCTCCCGCACCTCGGCATCGAGCGGCTTGCCCGGATCGCCCAAGTAGTCACTGCGTTTGAACCAGGCGAGCGCCCGCCGGTTCGCGGACCAGAACGGCACACCGTCGAACAATCGGGGCAACTCCGCCAAATCCAGGTACATCATGAAGATGCGATAGCGAAATTCATGGCGGGTCGGCGCCATGCGCCGATGCCTAACCCACCCTTTGTAGATGCGGCTTTGCATGCTGCTGCGGCTGTGGATTGGCTTGACGCCGGGCGAATTCTTCCAGGCTGCTCAAGGCGCTCTTGACGCCGTCTTCGTGAAAACCATAACTCCAATAGGCGCCGCAATAGTAGGTGCGCTGCACGCCATTGATCTCGTGCCGGCGTTTCTGGGCAGCCACCGCGGCCGTGGTGTAGACCGGATGATGGTAAAGAAAGCTGCCGAGCACGGTGGCCGGATCCACATCGGCGCCGCGGTTCAAACTGACCATGAATTGCACGGGCGCGTCGATGGACTGCAAGATGTTCATGTTGTACGTGACGGTCACGCGCTCGGAAGGCCCGCTCGGGAGATGGTAATTCCAGGCGGCCCAGGCGAGGGAGCGGCGTGGCATGAGCCGGCTATCCGTGTGCAGGAGCACCTCGTTGGGCTGGTAGTCGATGGCGCCGAGAATGGCGCTCTCGTCCGCCGAGGGATCCGCCAACAAGGCGAGTGCCTGATCGCTGTGACAGGCCATGAATACCTGATCGAAATGCTCGACGCTGCCATTCCTCAAGCGCACGGACACCCTGTTGGGCAGTCGTTGCAACGACTCCACCGGCGTCCGTAGGTGCAGACGGCCGGTGAAGGCGGCGGTCAGCCGGCGCATGTATTCGCGCGAACCACCGCGGATCACGCGCCAGGTCGGCCGCTCATTGACACTCAAGAAGCCATGGTTGGAGAAGAACTCGACGAAGAAGCGGGCCGGAAACTTCAACATGTCCTGCGGGCGCGATGACCAGATCGCCGCCCCCATCGGGATGATGTAGTGTTCGAGAAAGTGCGCGGAATAGCCTTCGTCGCGCAGATAATCGCCCAGACTGACATCGTCCGTTCCGGCGCCGAGCAATGCGGGCGCTCGACGGTTGAACTTGAGGATGTCGCTCACCATGCGCAGGAACGACGGACGCAGCAGATTGCGGCGTTGCGCGAACAGCGAATTCAAACTGGTGCCATTGTATTCCAAGCCGGTGCGCTCGCAGCGGACGCTAAAGCTCATCTGGCTGGGCTGCCACGGAACGGCGAGTTCATCGAGCAAGGCGATGAAGTTCGGGTAGGTCCAGTCGTTGTAGACGATGAAACCCGTGTCGATCGCGTAATGTCGGCCTGCATGCTCGACGTCGACTGTGTGGGTGTGACCGCCGACATGCTCCTCCGCCTCGAAAACAGTGACGTCGTGCTGGCGGCCGAGATGATATGCCGCAACCATCCCCGAAATCCCTGAGCCTATGACCGCGATGCGCATTGCGTCTGTTCACCGATGAATGCCGTCAATCCGGCCTCTCCTTATCATTCGTGCTTGAACGCGGAACGGATTCCATTCGGCCCACGCAGCCGAGGCGTGGCAGTCCGCGAATCAGCAGCGCTTCGCGCCGCCCTCGCGCACCGCTGCCGGGACGGTCTTCAAATCCCAGATGAGACCGCAGAAAGACATCAGCTTAAGCATATAGAAAGTGATGTCGAACTCCCACCAATAGAAGCCCTGGCGCGCCGAGGCGGGGTAGTGGTGGTGATTGTTGTGCCAGCCTTCGCCCAACGTGATGATGGCCAGCCAGACATTATTACGGCTTTGGTCGCCGGTCTTGTAGCGCTGTCGGCCGAATACATGCGAGAGCGAATTGATGGTGTAGGTGCCGTGATAGACCGCCACCGTAGAGACGAAAAAGCCCCAGACCAACATCTGCCACCCGGAGGTGCCCAAGTTCGGTGCAAAGTGCTTCAAGAACACGCCGAGCGAGAAAACGCCCGCTCCGAGCGCCGTTGGGACGGCGATGTCGAAACGATCCAAGAAACGCAGCTCCGGATACTTCAGCAGGTCCTTGACCCGCGAGAGGTCGGCTGCGAAGTATTTCTGTGACATGAACCAGCCCATATGACTCCAAAAGAAGCCGTGCTGCACCGGCGAATGCACGTCATCGGGCTTGTCTGAATGGACGTGGTGGTGTCGATGATGAGCGGCCCACCAGATCGGCCCGCGTTGCACGGCCGACGCCCCGAGAAGGCCGAAGATGAACTGACCGACGCGCGAGGTCTTGAACGTTCGGTGAGAGAAATAACGATGATAGAAGCCGGTGATGGCGAACATGCGCACCAGGTAGAGCGTGACGGTGACCGCAAGGGCAACCCAACTGAACCCGACCCAGAACACGGCCAGACAGGCGGCATGCATGCCCAAGAAGGGCAGCATCCGTGCCCAGTCGACACGGGCCGCTTCACTGCCCGCGGGTGGTTCGAAAACCGCGTCCGGTTCTTTGACCCGGGCGGCGAATTCACGGTTGTCGAACCACCGCGAGAGTTCGATTCCCACCCGCGTCGGCGTCGGCCGAGTCGGCTCAACGGTATGATTCTCTGAATTCATGATTATGTTCCTAAACTGGCCAAGCGAGGCCGCTGTCGCGCCGCGGCACATCTGGCGCCGGCGAGAGTAGCACCGGCCTCGGCGATAAACTACCGCCCCGGTTTGGCGAAAAAAGCGCGACTGCCGCCTTCTTTTTGCAGCAAGAGCCCTCACTATGCCCGGTTGGCAGCCTGATTGCCGCGTTGGATGACGCTAATTCGAAAGGCATGCCCATCCTTTCGGGGCGCAAGCAGAATCAGATGCGTTGCCCTGGCGGAACCCTTAGGCTTCGCGGTGCGGCAGGTTCGGCGCGGCAAGCGGCAGGCTCGGAACGAAGAAATGCAACTTTTCAGGTCGATTCATGCAATTTAAGGACTATTACGAGATTCTCGGAGTAACCCGCGGTGCCGATGCGGACGCGGTGAAGCGCGCCTATCGAAAGCAGGCACGTAAGTACCATCCCGATGTCAGCAAGGAAAGGAACGCCGAAGAGCGATTCAAGGAAGTCCAAGAGGCTTACGAAGTACTCAAAGATGCTGACAAGCGAGCGGCCTATGACCAGCTGGGACGCGATTACCGGTCGGGACAGCAATTTCGCCCGCCGCCCGACTGGCAGCAACGCTTCACCGGCGGTGCGGGTGCGGGCAGCCACCGGTTCGGTGACGTCAATGGCTTCAGCGACTTCTTTTCGAGTCTCTTTGGCGCGGCGGGCGGCGGCAATGCCGGCGGCGCCTCGTCGTCTTTCAACCAGCCGGAAACTGAGGCAGGTCAGCTCGAAGTCTCCATCGAAGAGGCGTACTCCGGAACTCGGCGCCGCGTCAACATCACCGAGAATGGGCGTGCCCGGTTGGTCGATGTGCAGATTCCCGCCGGCATTACCGACGGACAGGCGCTGCGCGTCGGTGGGGTCGGCGGGCGCGGTGCGGTATTGCTGAGGGTGAAGCTGCGGCCGCATCCGACCTTCGTGCTGCAGGGACGGGATGTGCATGTCGATCTGCCGCTTGCGCCGTGGGAGGTCGCGCTGGGCGCCAAGGTCGCCGTGCCGACGCTTGGCGGAACGGTTGAGTTGACCATCCCGGCCGGGGCCCAGGCCGGGCAGAAATTGCGGTTGCGGGGTCGCGGCTTTCCCGGTACCCCGCCCGGGGATCAATTCGTCACCGTCAAAATAGTGACTCCTCCGGCCGGGACGGCGCAGGAACGGGAAGCCTATGAAAGGATGCGCAAGGAATTTGATTTCAACCCCCGCGCGGGCTGGCCCTAGCACCGCGCAGGCAGGCTGGCGGAAGGACTTCCGCCCCGCTTGAACTATCCCGCTGCGACCCCATTTTATCGATGGGTTTGCCCTGATCTTGCGTTGAATCATCCGACCATAAAAGCGAAGGCCATGACGACCGAAACACTGTCGAAGTCCAGAGAATTTCAAGCTGAAACCAAGCAAGTGCTGCGATTGGTGATCCACTCGCTGTATTCGCACAAGGAGATATTTCTCCGTGAATTGATTTCCAATGCGTCCGATGCCTGCGAGAAACTGCGCTTCGAGGCGATCTCCAATGCGGCTCTGTTGGGTGGGGATGAGTTGTCGGTGACGCTCATTCCCGATGCTGAAGCGGGCACGTTGACGGTCAAGGACAACGGCATCGGCATGAGCGAGGCGGAGGTGATCGACAACCTGGGCACGATCGCACGTTCCGGTACCAAGAAGTTTCTCGAGGGGTTGAGCGGTGATGCCGCCAAGGACGCCCAACTGATCGGCCAATTCGGCGTCGGTTTTTATTCTTCTTTCATCGTCGCCGACCGGGTGACCGTGTTGACGAAGCGCACGGATGCCCCGGGCGTGGCCTGGAAGTCGGACGGTGAGGGAGCCTACGAGATTGAGCCGGCGGACAAGGCGGATCGGGGCACGCTGGTCATCATGCACCTCCGGGAAGAGGATAAAGAATTTCTCGAGCCGGCGCGGCTGCGCTCGCTGGTGCGCAAGTACTCGGATCATCTGAGCGTCCCGATCGTGTTGAAAACCGGCGACACGGAAGAGACCGTCAATCAGGCCAAGGCGTTCTGGACCCGGCCCAAGGGCGAGCTTGCCGATGCCGATTACCAGATTTTCTACAAGCATCTCACCCACGATTCCGAGGACGCTCGCGCCTGGGCGCACAACAAAGTCGAGGGCAATATCGAGTACACCTCGTTGCTCTACCTACCGAAGCGCGCGCCCTTCGATCTGTTCGAGCGCGAGCAGCGTGGCGGCGTGCAGCTCTATGTAAAGCGCGTGTTCATCATGGACAAGGCGGCCGAACTCGTGCCGACGTGGCTGCGGTTCATGCGCGGCTTGGTGGACACGGCCGATCTGCCGCTCAATGTCTCCCGTGAATTGCTGCAAAACAACCGCACCGTCGAGAAGATCAAGTCGGCGCTGGTGCGCCGCTCGCTGGATTTGTTCGAGGAACTCGCCACCGACAAGCCGGAGGAGTATGCGGAGTTTTGGAAGACCTTCGGTGTGGTGCTGAAGGAAGGGGTGATCGAGGATGCCGGGCAGAAGACGCGCATCGCCAAGCTGCTGCGCTTCCACTCGACGACCTCGACCAGTGCGGAGCCTGAAACGACCCTGGATGGGTATGTGTCGCGGATGAAGCCAGATCAGAAGTCAATCTATTATTTGACCGCCGACTCGCTCAACGCCGCTCGCAATAGCCCGCACCTGGAGGGATTCGGATCCTCGGGTTTCGAGGTGTTGTTGCTCACCGACCGGATCGATGAGTGGGTGGTGAGCCACTTGCACGAATTCGAGGGCAAGAAGCTCGCCAATGTGGCGAGCTCGTCGGCCGACGTCGCTGCCGCCATCGAAACTCCCGAAAAGGCTGCCACCGAGTCGAGCTACAAGGACACGGTGGAGCGCTTGGGCAAGGCGCTCACCGGCAAAATCGCGAGTGCCAGCGTGTCCGGCCGCCTGACCGATTCACCGGCCGTGCTGGTGGCCGGTGAATTTGGCGTGAGTCTGCGGATGACGCGGATCCTCAAGCAGGCGGGTCAGAACAATCCCTTCGCGACTCTCCCGATACTCGAACTCAATCCCAAGCATGCGCTGGTTGAACGGTTAAAGAACACCGAAGACGACTCGGCCTTCAGCGAACTGGCGCATGTGCTCTACGATCAGGCCATGCTCGCCGAGGGCGGTGAACTCGAAGATCCGGCCGTCTTCGTCAAGCGGGTGAATAAATTGATCGTCGAAGGGTTGACGGAAGCGCCGAAAATCATCTTGAGCTGATCAAGATTTAAGTTTCAACCAGGGGTAAATGACAAAAAGGGCGCAATGCGCCCTTTTTGTTCTTTCGATTTGCCGTAAGCAGCGGATGCCGACGTCAGCTCCAGTCGTCGCCGCCTCCTCCACCGCCGCCGCCGGAATCGTCCCACGAGCCCGGATCGTTGACACCGAAGTCGTTGCCGCCCATGTCGGTGTTGCTGGCCTGCTGCCACTCACCGCCCGCGTCAGCCGGCGGAATCACGTTGGATTCTCGATTACCTCCGTCGAGGAAGTGGTGCGCCAGCTCTTCGCCCGCCACCACGCCAGCGCCGACCGCGAGACCGGAGGCAAGCCCACCGGCGATACCCGAGCCAATGCCACCGCCGCCCATGGGCGCGCCACCCACATAACCGCCCCCGCCATAGCCTGTCGGGCCGTAGGTGCCGGGGCCTCCACCCATGGCCGGTGCACCACCGGGGGTGTAGACCACCGCGGGATTACGCCGCCGGAACAACATCCACAAAAAGCCGACCACGAGCACCAGGACGAGCGCAGTCCCCCAAGGAAAATGAGGAGCGGGTGCGGGAGCCGTCATACCGATGACATGTCCGCTCGGAGCCACAGTCCCGCCGAGCCCCAGTTGCGACTTCAATTCGGCCACGGAACGGGGACTTTCATGAGTCAGACCAGGGTCCAACTCCTGGGCCTGGCTGAGTTCCGACCGGGCGAGCCCCGTCTTGCCCTCTTTGGCATACAGTTCAGCCTGTACATAGTGGGCCTTACCGCTCTTCGGGTGGTCGCGCAGCACCTGGTCCATCATCTGCTGAGCCTGATCGAAATGCCCAGCCGCCGCGGCGTCATAAATTTGGTTTACGGTCGGATCGGCCGCGGTGTCGGCGAATACTGGCGCGCTCAACGACAAACCCAAGGTCAAAGCCGTCACAGCAATCGATGCAGCCATTAAATTTCGCATAGGAAGCCCCCTAATGGTCGAATTGACCAATAGGAGGTTAGATGTGGGCGCGATAGCGAAGTTCAACGGCTTGATGCACCATGACTTAACGTCCAAGCGCATTGCCGTGATTGGCGGAGGCTTTTGCGGAACGGTGCTGGCCGCCAATTTGCTGCGGCGCACGCTACACGATGTCGACGAAATCCTCCTGGTGGAGCGCGGGCCCCTGATCGGCCGCGGTGTGGCCTATGCGGCCTACGACTTTCCGTATCTCCTCAACGTTCCCGCGGGTCGACTGTCGGCCGACACCCGCGCGCCCTTGGACTTCCTGGACTTCGCCCGGCAAACGTTGCCCGAAACCCAAGCCGAGGATTTCCTGCCGCGGCGACTCTATGGGGATTATTTGGAGGATTTCTTGGCAGCTGCGGAGCGGGCTGCGTCCGGCCGGATTGGCGCATCCGGCCGGATCAAACTGGTGCGAATCCAGGCGGAAGTCACCCGCTTGTCCGCGCCGACGGACCGGCCAGGTCCGCTGACCTTGCACTGTGCGGACCATCCGCCGATAACGGCGCAGCGAGTGGTCCTGGCGCTCGGGAATCCTCCGCCTCGAGCGCTTCCGGGCGCCGACCGGTTGCACGATCATCCGGCTTTCTTCAACGATCCGTGGAGACCACCCAAGATTCTGCGCGCCGAGCAAACGGCGCTGATCGTCGGCAACGGCCTCACCATGGCTGACGTGGTGTCATTTCTTAGCCGCAATGCGGCAGAGACTCCGCGACTCGTCAGTCTATCGCGTCGCGGCCTGACCCCTTTGCCGCAATCCGCTTTTCATTCGCAGGCGCTGCGGGGTGGCGCTGAGTTTTTTGCCGATCTGCGCACCATCCGCCAGGTCGTGTCGGCCGGCCGATCGTTGGCCGATGAGGTCATGCGCCTCGGCGGTGATTGGCGCGAGGTGGTGACCTTCATTCGTCATGGGGCGCCGATGCTTTGGCGGAGCTTCGCGCAGTCCGAACGACGCCGCTTCTTGCGCCACGTGCAAGGCGTCTGGGATGTGCATCGGCATCGGCTGCCGGTTGCCACTGCCGCGCACCTCGATGAACTGCGCCGCAAGGGCCAGCTCCGCGTCGTTGCCGGCCGAATCCTTGCGCTGGATCCGGTCGGTGCGCGCGTGGCCGTGACCTGGCGGCCCCGCGGCGCTGTCGATACGGAGACGCTGACGGTCGATGCGGTCATCAACGCGACCGGTCCGGATTACGCGCTCGAGCAGTGCCGCAACGGCCTGTTGCAGGCGCTGCGAGGAGATGGCTGGATCGCCGCCGATGACGCGAATCTCGGGTTGCTGACCACCGCGGCGGGTGCCTGTGTCGGTGCCGATGGACGTTCCAGCGATCGTTTGTTTTATCTGGGTCCGATGCTGCGGGCCGGGCATTGGGAGGCAACCGCCGTGGCGGAGCTGCGCGCACATGCCGAGGCGCTTGCCGACACCCTGGCGGAAGCGGGCGGCTGAGTCGAGGTGCGGTATCGCGCGCTGCCGCCGGTCGTCGCGCTGCCGGTCGTCGCGCTGCCGCCGGTCGTCGAGCTCATGTCAGCCGCGCCAGGCCCTCCAGCAAGCGATCGATATCGCGAGCGGCGCTGTACATCGAGATGCCCGTGCGCAGCAGGCCGCCGCGGTTCGCCAGGCCGAGTAATTCGATCACCCGGGCTGCATAAAAGTGCCCATCCCAGACGTAGACTCCACGCTCGCCGAGCGCAGTGGCGGCGGCGTCGGCACTGTGTGCGGCCAGCGAAATCGAGACGGTCGGCGCTCGATGAACTGTCGCGAAGTCGGGACCGTAAACCTTGATGCCCGGCAGCTGCCGGACGGCATCGTGATAGCGCTTGGCCAATGCATGTTCGTAGGCGGAGATTCCTTGCATCGCATCGACCAGGCGCTCTCGCAAGGTTGCTCCCGTGCCCCAGGAGGCGAGATACTCGACGGCCGCGCGCATGCCGTCGATCGCCGCGTGGTTGAGCGTACCCGTCTCGATACGGTGAGGAGCAGCCGGCTCCTGCGTGCTGAGACGATTGGTTGGCAGCCGGTCCAGAGCGCCGGGCTTTGCATACAGCACGCCGACATGCGGGCCGTAGAACTTATAGCCCGAGCAGAGCAGGAAATCAGGATCCAAACGCGCGACATCCAGGGGGAAGTGAGGGGCGAAATGGACGGCGTCTACCACCAGCAAGGCACCGACCTCGCGGGTCAGGCGCCGCGCTTGCTCGAGGTCGTTGACCGTGCCTAAGGCATTCGATGCGGCGCCGATGGCAAAAACCCGGGTCCGGGCGCTGATCTTCGCCGCCATGTCGTCCGGATCGAGTTCGCCACGCGCGGTCATTCGCACCTGGCGAACGATGGCGCCACGCTCCTCGAGCGCCAACCAGGGCCCGCGGTTCGCCTCGTGATCGAGTTGCGTGATGAGCACTTCATCACCTGCCGCCAGTGTGCGGCCGATGGCCGTGCTCAGGGCAAAATTGAGCGTCGTCATGTTCTGCCCGAAGGAGATGCATTGCGGGCCCGGCGCACCGAGAAACGCCGCCAGTGTTTCGCGCGCCCGATGCATGCGCCGATCCACTTCGTGGGATGGGGGAAAGCTGCCGTGGGTGTTGACGTTACAGCTGCGGTAGAACTCCGCCATGGTGTCGATGACGATCTCGGGCACCTGGACGCCGCCGGGCCCGTCGAGAAACACCGGTTCGCGCTCGCCGGACGCAGCCCGCAGGGCGGGGAAATCCCGGCGGCAGCGTTCGCTGTGCTCGGCGGTAAAGGCCATTACAACAGCTCGTACGTAAAATCGTACCCCGTCGGCGTCGCATCCCGTGGATGCAGCTTCAGACTCCCCTTCGCGCCGACATACTTGCCGGTGCCGCCGGTCACCACGAGCAAAGAATCGCCTTCATCGAGAAACGGCCCCTCGACCGTGATCTGCCCGGCCTTCAGCGTCAGCGTCCAGAAACACTCCCAGCTCTTGCCGACGATGGTGCGCACGCAGTACCCCTGGTCGCTGCCCACTTGAACCTTGTTCGCGGCGTCGAATACGCCGTTGGCAAAGACCAGCATGTCACCGATCGAATCACCCTTGGCGGCGAGATCGACGGTGGTCTCGCCCACGGGCCGTTCCACCAACTTGATCTCTTCCGCGGCGAACGCAGAAGCGGACAGCAGCCCCGTCAGCGCGCTCGTGATCATCCATGCCGAAGCATTCTTCATTCGTATCTCCCAGGAAATTGCCGACTACGGGATAAATCGCGGTAATAATAGCAAGATGGAGCGCTGTTGCTGAGTCGCGAACTGGTACCGCTGATCGACGAGGCCGCGGCGCGCATCTATGCCGTGGTCCGCGATACGCCGCTAGCCCCGATTCCCACGACCGGCGGTCCGGCGTTCGCCAAGCAGGAACAGCTGCAGACCACGGGATCGTTCAAGCTGCGCGGCGCAACCAACAAGCTCATGAGCTTGACTGCCGCCGAGAGGTCGGCCGGGGTCGTGACCTCGTCCACCGGCAATCACGGGCTGGGCGTCGCCGCCGCGGCGCAGGCGCTCGGCATCGACGCAGAGGTGTTCTTGAGTCTCACGGTCAGCGCCGCAAAGCGCCGTCGGATCACCGATCGTGGCGCCCGTATCCGCATGGTCGGTGCCGATCCGCTGGCCGCCGAGCTGGCCGCGCGCCGCGATGCTACGCTGAGCGGACGCACCTATGTATCGCCCTACAACGATCCCTATGTCGTAGCCGGGCAGGGCACCATTGCGGTCGAGCTGCTGCGCGAGATACCGGATCTCGACGTCATTTTCATCGCCGTCGGCGGCGGCGGCCTCATCAGCGGGATTGGCTCCTATCTGCGCCACGCGGCACCTCAGGCGGAGGTGGTCGGATGCTGGCCCGAGAATTCGCCCGTGATGTACGAGTGTCTCCGCGCGGGCGGGATCCGCGAGGTGGCGGAAGCGGCGACGTTGAGCGAAAGCACCGCCGGCGGTGTGGAACCCGGCTCGATCACCTTCGAGCTGTGCCGCGAAGTCATTCACCGTGGCATTCTCGTCAGCGAAGCGGAAATTTTGCAGGCGATGCGCTTCGGGCAGGCCCAGGGTTGGGCAATGGAGGGTGCGAGCGGTGTGGCGCTCGCAGCCTATCGCCAAGAGTCACGGCGGTACGCCGCCAAGAAATGCGTGGTGCTGCTGTGCGGCGGCAATCCTTCGCCCGCGATCGCCGCGCTGCTCGCCACGGACGATCCGCGATAGAATCCGCGATTGCCCATTGCTTGGGATGCCGAATGAAATACTCAAACCTGGTGGAGCGCATCTCGGGCGATGGTGCGGACGCCTGGGATGTGCACTATCGGGCCCGCAAGGCGCTGCAGCGGGGCGAAAATGTCATTTTGCTGAGTGTTGGTGACCCGGATCTCGACACCCCTGGCGAAGTGGTGGAGCGCGCCGTCTCTGCCCTGCGCGCAGCGGATACCCATTACACCGAGTCAACCGGTCGGGTCGCGCTGCGCAGCGCGATCGCCGCCCTGCATCACGCTCGCAGTGGGCAGGACGTCGATGCCGGCAATGTAGCCTTTCTCGCCGGTGCGCAAAATGCCTTGTTCGCCGCGTCGCTGTGCGTCGCCGGTCCAGGCGACGAGGTGATCGCCTTCGAGCCGCTCTATCCTACCTACCCGGCGACGCTCACCTTGGCGGGTGCGCGCCTGCTGCGGGCGCCGGCGCGGGCGGATTTCCGCGTCGATCTCGACGTTCTGCCAACGCTCATCACGGCACGCACGCGGGCGCTTTTTTTCGCCACGCCGAACAATCCCAGCGGCAGGATTCTGCGCCAAGCCGAGCTGCAGGCGATCGGTGAATTGGCGCGTGAGCATTCGCTGTGGGTGGTGGTCGACGAGGTCTATGCGGGGCTTGCGCCCCAGGGGCGGGTCCCGAGTCTTGCCGCCAGCCTGCCCGATCAGGTCATCACCATCAGCAGCCTGTCGAAGTCGCATGCCATGCCAGGCTGGCGTGCCGGCTGGATGGTCGGACCCAAGCCGCTCATCGCGTATGTGGATGCGCTGGCCATTGCGATGCTGTACGGACTGCCCGGATTCATCCAAGAAGCCGCGCTCACGGCGATCGGCCTCGCCGCCTCCGCGGAGGCGCGCATGCGCGATTATTGCGCTCGCCGCCGCGAGCTGCTGATCGCGGGTCTGGCTGCGATCCCGGCGCTACGCTGCGTGCCACCCGATGCCGGCATGTTCCTGTTGGTCGACGTCAGTGAAACGGGTCTGTCGGGACATGAATTCATGTCGCAGCTTTACGAGGCCGAGCGCGTGTCGGTGCTCGACGGCGGCGCCTTTGGCCGGGCGACCCGAGGATTCGTGCGCATCTGCTTCGCGGCAGAGGAGGCGCAACTGCACGATGCCTGCGTACGCATCCGCCGGTTCGTGGACGCAAGGAACCTCAGACCCCGAGTGGCAAAGCCGTCGACTCCTTGATGACCGTGACCGCGACCGACGAGTTGACCGATTGGACTTGCGGGATACGCGACAGAGTATCCAGGTAAAATGCCTCGTAGGCTTTGATATTGCGCGTCACGATCTTCAACAGGAAGTCCCATTCACCGGTCAGCGTGTAACACTCGAGAACCTCGGCGCGGTCGCGTATGGCGGCCTCGAAATTGGCGATTGCCTCGCGACCCGTCGACGACAGCTTGACGTGCGCGAACATGGTGACGTCCAACCCTAAGGCGTTGCGACTGAGCAGCGCCACCCTGCCCGTGATCACCCCATGCTGTTCCAGCTGCTGAATCCGTCGCCAACAGGTCGTGGTGGATAAATGCAACCGCGAGGCGACCTCGGCCGCCGACAGCGCGCCCTGCCGCTGGAGCAGGTCCAAGACTCTCAAATCGAGCCTATCGAGTGAAGTTCGGTTTATATTTTCCATATGAATTCATTTTTTGAAATATTCATTTCGGATTATTAGGGTGTCTCCTAATGAAAGCAACACGGAAATCTCCAGCCACGTAAATTGCGATCCAGGCGGGCATCGTGCCCAATCGGATCGGTGCGGGGGATTCATGAACAGTCGATCTCGTTTGCATCTTCCACGGGCACCGGCGCGGCCGGGTGAGCCGCCTGACTTCAGTTATGTTGAGCTGTCGCCGGCGGGCGCGGTGGCGCGTCCCGACACCACGGCGCGCGCACGCGACATTGCGTTTCTTTCCACCGAATTAGTGCGAGTGTTGGACGATGGCGGAACGGCCTTAGGTCCCTGGCACCCGCATTTGGATCCGGCAGATTTGCAGATCGGCCTCCGGCATATGCTGCTCACGCGGCTGTTCGATGAGCGCATGCAGCGCACACAGCGCTCCGGCAAGATTTCCTTCTACATCCGCTCGCTCGGCGAGGAGGCGGTGTCGGTGGCCCAGTGCATGGCGCTGCGGCCGGGCGACATGTTGTTCCCCTCCTACCGCAACCAGGGGTTGCACATCGCCCGCGGTACCGCGCTGGTCGACCTGATGAACCAATTGCTGTCGAATACCCACGACATGTGCAAGGGCCGGCAGTTGCCGGTGATGTATCACTCCAAGGCCGGCAACATTTTCTCGATCTCCGGAAATCTTGCCACTCAGTTTCCGCAGGCAGTGGGTTGGGCGATGGCCGCCGCGATCAAGGGCGAAGATCACCTTGCTGCTAGTTGGATCGGGGAGGGCAGCAGTGCCGAGGCCGATTTTCATCATGCGCTGCTGTTTGCGTCGGTCTACCAAGCACCGGTCATCCTCAACGTCGTCAACAACCAATGGGCGATTTCGACTTTTCAGGGCTACGCCGGGGGTGAACAGCGCTCCTTTGCAGCCCGCGGGCCGGGGTATGGAATCGCCGGAATTCGGGTCGACGGCAATGACTTCCTGGCGGTCTATGCCGTCACCCAATGGGCTGCCGAGCGCGCGCGCACGGGGGCCGGACCTACCTTGATCGAACTGGTCACCTATCGCGCGGCGGCCCATTCCACCAGCGATGACCCGACCCGTTATCGCGCCAAGGACGACCACGAGCATTGGCCTCTGGGAGATCCCATCCAACGGTTGAAGCAGCACTTGATCGGTTTGCGCGAGTGGTCGGAGGAGCGACATCTCGCTCTAGCCCAAGAACTCGAGTTGTTGGTGATTGCCAGTTGGAAAGAGGCGGTGAGCTTCGGCACGATGAGCGATGGGCCGCGACTCAATGCTGACTTGATGTTCGAGGATGTGTTCAAGGACATGCCGGCGCATCTTGAAAGACAGCGCGACTTGATGCGCGCGGAGCGGGGCTGAAGCATGGCCAACATGAACATGATTCAGGCGTTGAATTCCGCCATGGACGTGATGTTGGGGCGCGACCCGTCGGTGGTGTTGCTGGGCGAGGATATCGGCTACTTCGGCGGCGTGTTCCGCGCCACCGAGGGGCTGCAACGCCGATACGGTGAACATCGAGTACTCGACACACCGATCGCCGAGGGCGGTATCGTCGCCGCCGCGATCGGCATGAGCATCAACGGTCTTCGGCCGGTGGCGGAGATCCAATTCGCGGATTACATCTACCCCGGCTTCGACCAGATCGCGAGCGAACTTGCGCGCATCCGCTATCGCAGCGCGGGTGAGTTTCATGCGCCGGTAACGATCCGCACCCCTTGTGGCGGCGGAATCCGCGGCGGACAGACGCATTCGCAGAGCCCCGAGGGAATTTTCACGCACGTCAGCGGCCTCAAGGTCATCATGCCGTCGAATCCCCGTGATGCCAAGGGCTTGCTCATCACGGCCATCGAGGACGACGACCCAGTCGTCTTTTTCGAACCGAAACGGCTGTACAACGGGCCTTTCGACGGCGATCCGAACAAACCAGCAGTACCCTGGAGCGCGCATCCCAAGGGCGAGGTGGACGAGGGCTATTTCAGCGTCCCCTTCGGCAAGGCCGATGTCGTGCGCAGCGGCGAGGCGGTCACGGTCATCACCTATGGCACCATGGTGTTCGTGGCGCTGGCGGCGGCGGCGGCGATCGGGGTGGACGCCGAAGTGATTGATCTGCGGTCGCTCGTACCGCTCGACGTCGAGACGATCGTAAACTCGGTGCGCAAAACCGGCCGCTGTGTCGTCGCGCATGAAGCCACCCGATTCTCCGGGTTCGGTGCGGAAATCCTCGCGATCGTCCAAGAAGAGTGCTTTTGGGATCTCGAGGCACCGATTCAACGGGTCGCCGGTTGGGATACCCCGTATCCCCATGCCTTTGAATGGGAGTACTTTCCGGGACAGGCGCGGGTCACGGCGGCGCTCAAGGCCGCATTGGAAGCAGCGTGAGTCGGTTTATCTTCAAGATGCCGGATCTCGGCGAAGGCACGGTGGAAGCCGAGATCGTCGTCTGGCGCACCCAGCCGGGTGATGTCGTGGCCGAAGACCAGGTCATTTGCGAAGTCATGACCGATAAGGCGGCCGTGGAGGTTCCGGCCCCGGTCAGCGGGCGGGTCCTGTCGATTTCCGGTGAGCCGGGCGACAAGATCCCCGTCGGCTCGCCGCTGATCGTATTCGAGACCGCAGCCGACGAAGTGACCGCCACGCCGGCCGCCGCGCGGGTGGGCTCTGCAGCGGCAGCCCCTGCTGCGGCGCACGAAACGCCGCTGTTGCCGTTCGGGCGGGTGAGGACGTCGCCGGCCAATCGTCGCCGCGCCCGCGAGGCCGGTATCGACCTCAAGTTAATCTCCGGTACCGGTCCCGGCGGTCGCATCGTCAGCAGCGACCTTGCGGCCGTGACCCGGGCGAGTCGGTCCCGTCATGAAGTCCACGAGGGGCGGAGCGACGTTTCCGCGGAAACGTCCGCGCTAGCCGCGGCGCCGGCGTCGACGACGGAGATCAAGGTGATTGGTCTACGGCGGATCATCGCCGAGCGCATGAGCGAGGCCAAACGCACGATCCCGCATTTCGCCTATGTGGAAGAGGTCGATATCACCGAACTCGAGGCGCTTCGGCAGCACCTGAACAAAACCGTGACGCCGCCGCCCAACCTGACCTACCTACCCCTCGTGGCCATGGCGCTGACCCGGGTGCTGGAATCCTTTCCGCAGTGCAACGCCCTGTACGATGCCGCTCGGGGTGTGCTGGTGCGACACCGAGCGGTGCACCTGGGAATCGCGACACAAACGCCGGATGGGCTCAAAGTGCCGGTGGTGCGCAATGCCGAGGCGCTGGCGTTGTGGGAGCTTGCTGCGGCGATTCGCCGGGTTAGCGAGCGGGCGCGAAGCAACCAGGCGAGCCGCGAGGAACTCACCGGTTCGACCATTACGGTGACCAGTCTCGGCAAGCTGGGCGGCATCGCGAGCACACCCATCATCAATGCGCCGGAGCTTGCCATCATTGGACTTAATCGGGCGGTGGAGCGACCGGTGGTCCAGGGCGGTGTCGTGGTCGTGCGCAGAATCATGAACTTATCGTCCTCATTCGATCATCGCTTCGTGGACGGTTATGATGCGGCGGCGATGATTCAGGCCTTGAAAGAGCTGCTCGAACATCCCGCGACGATTTTCATACCCAAGGTGACGACCTCATGACCGCACAACCGCAGCGACCGCCGTTTGGCTCCGTTCTGGCTTCCCACATGGGTGTCTCTATCTATCAGGGGGGACGGTGGAGCGCCAATGAGCTTCGCCCGGTGGGACCCATCGAGCTCAGTCCCGCGGCGCATGTCTTGCATTACGCCAGCACCTGCTTCGAGGGCTTCAAGGCTTTCCGCCGCACCGACGGTTCGGTGCACGTGTTTCGCATGGACCGGCACATTGCCCGCATGCGCCAGAGCGCGCGTTTGTTGGTTTTGCCGGAGCCCGATCCGCAGCAACTCGCCGATTTGGTGCGCGCGGTCATCGATCGTTGCCGCGATGCCGTGCCCGAGGCGCCCGGGGCGCTCTACCTGCGTCCTATCTTGTTCGGCACGACCGCGAACATCGGCGCGGCGGCGACTCCGGCCGTCGAAGCCGCGCTGTTCGTGCTCGCGAGCCCGGTCTGGGATTACTTCGGCGGTGGGATGAAGCCGCTGCGCATTCTGGTCGACGATGAGCACACGCGTTCGGCGGCGCAGATGGGCATGGTCAAGACCGGCGGGAATTATGCCGCCGCGATGGGTCCGACGCTCGCGGCGCGCGCGCAGTTCCAAGCCGATCAGGTGCTGTTCTGTCCGCAAGGGGAGGTGCAGGAAACCGGTGCGGCGAATTTCTTGCTGCTGCGTGACGGCCATTTACTGACGCGCAGTCTCGACAGCACTTTCCTGCACGGGGTTACCCGGGATTCGCTCATTCAGCTTGCCCGTGATCAAGGCTTCGATGTGGCGGAGAGGGCATTCAACGTGATGGAGATGCTCGACTGGGTGAAGAGCGGTGAGGCGGCGCTATCAGGAACGGCGGCAGTGCTCGCCGGTGTCGGCACCCTCATTCATCGCGGCACGGAGTACCGCGTCGGCAATGGCGACGTCGGCGCGTTGACGCGCGCGCTGCGTGCGCAGTTGGTGGCGGTTCAGCAGGGCGAGGCTCCCGACCGACACGGTTGGCTGGAACGAATCTGAGCCAACCCATTCGATCCACTGCGCGAGCCCGGTGGTTAGGGGGGGCTCGCTGAGTTTTTAATATTCCTCGTGCTCCTCGTCGTCTTCGTCGTCGAGGTCGTCATCATCATCGTCATCGTCATCGTCATCCCAATCCTCATCGTCTTCATCTTCTTCCGCATCTTTCTCCGCCTTGGAGCCGGACCAACCCTCCGGCTCCTCGGTGAGCTCTAGATCGAGTTCCGCCCACCCGTCCACATCCAATTCCTCGACGTCGCCATCGAGATGCTGAATCTCAACGGTTTCCTTGTCCTCGTCTACTTTGAGCACCTGGAATGTCTCCTCGTTCTCCAGATCCTCATACCACTGTCCCACGGTTGGTTCGTACTCTCTGCCCACGTATGGTCGCCTCTGTTAAATCGGGTGCGCTGAAGTTGAGGGAGGATATTAGGGGAGGCTCAAGCCCCAAGTAAATGGCAAAATCGCATTAGCATGACCGTCGCCCAACGCAAAATCGCTGCACGCCCTTTGACTGATGCGAAGCGCATCGTCGTCAAGGTCGGCTCTGCGCTGCTGGTCGACGATGACGAGGGGCGCTTGAACCGCCAATGGCTCGAGAGCTTCACGGCCGACGTCGCGCGTCTGCGCAAACGCGGTCAGGAAGTGATACTGGTCTCCTCGGGCGCCATCGCGCTCGGACGGCGGCACTTGAAGCTCAGCACGGGCAAACTCAAACTCGAGGAGAGCCAGGCGGCGGCGGCCGTGGGGCAGATCCGGCTGGCGCATGCCTATAAAGAGTTGCTCGAGGTGCACGACATCACAGTCGCGCAGATCTTGCTCACGTTGGGCGATACGGAGCAACGTCGCCGCTATCTGAACGCACGAGGCACGCTCGACACGCTGTTGGGCTTGGGGGCGGTGCCCGTCATCAACGAAAACGACACCGTGGCGACGGCGGAGATCCGCTATGGTGACAACGACCGGCTGGCCGCCCGAGTGGCGCAAATGACCGGCGCCGATTGCCTGGTGCTGCTGTCGGACATCGACGGCCTGTACACGGCCAACCCGTCGATCGAGCCGAACGCCGAGTTCATCCCGCGAGTGCTGGAAATTTCCCCGGAAATCGAAGCCATGGCGGGCGGGGTGTCGAGCACGGTGGGGTCGGGTGGGATGCAAACCAAGATTGCCGCCGCGAAAATCGCGGTGGGCGCGGGTTGTCACCTATGCATCTCGAAAGGCGCCCACCAGCATCCTCTGCAGCGCATCGAGGAGGGGGCCCGCTGTACCTGGTTCGTGCCTTCGTCGACCCCGCTCGCCACGCGCAAACAATGGATTGCCGGTACCTTGAAGCCTGCCGGCGCCCTGGCCGTGGATCAGGGGGCGGTACGGGCCCTCATGGGCGGGAAGAGTTTGTTGCCGGCGGGGGTGACCGGCGCGGTCGGGCGTTTCGAACGTGGCGATACCGTCAGTATCTTAGGCCCCGACGGCGTCGAGGTCGCCCGCGGCATTTGCGCCTACTCGGACGGCGATGCCGGCCGGATCATCGGTCGTCAATCCGCCGAGATCGAAAAAGTGCTAGGGTTCAGGGGGCGCGATGAAATCGTGCACCGAGACGATCTGGTGTTGTTGAAAGTGGTGTGAATGCCGATGAATCAGGACACATTGTCACCGTCGCCGACGCGCAGCGCCGCCTCCGCGGCGGGCGTGTTGCGACCGGTGCCCGAGGTCATGGCCGAGATCGGCAAGGCGGCGCGCGCCGCGGCCGGCGCCTTGAGCTTGGCTCTTCCCGAGCAAAAAAACGTGGCGCTGAAGGCGGCGGCGGCGGCGTTGCGGGCGCGCCGTCACAAGATTCTGGCGGCCAACGAGCGCGACATGCGCGAAGCCACTGCGCGCGGACTCTCCGCGGCGCTGCTGGATCGGCTCAAACTCGATGAAAATCGCGTCGAGGCGATGGCACGAGGCCTCGAAGACATCGAACGTCTCGCCGATCCGATCGGCACATTGCTGGCCGAATGGACGCGGCCGAACGGCATGGTGATCCAGCGCCGCCGCGTGCCGCTCGGCGTGATCGGGATCATCTACGAGAGCCGTCCGAATGTGACGGCCGATGCCGGCGCGTTGTGTCTGAAATCGAGCAACGCCGTCATCCTCCGGGGCGGCTCGGAAAGCGCTCAGTCGAGCGCTGCGATCCACGCCTGTCTCGAGCAGGGACTCAACGTCGGCGGCTTGCCGGGCACCTGCATCCAACTGGTCCCGACGACGGATCGCGCGGCGGTTGGTTACATGCTGTCGGAGATGGTGGATGACATCGATGTGATCGTGCCCCGCGGCGGCAAGAGCCTTATCGCCCGCGTCCAACAGGACGCGCGAGTGCCGGTCATCGGACATCTCGAGGGCGTGTGTCATGTGTTCGTCGAACGTGCCGCCGACCTCACCATGGCGATGCGCATCGTGCAAAACGCGAAATTACGGCGCACCGGTATCTGCGGTGCCGCCGAGACGCTGCTGGTCGACAAGGGATGTGCCGCCTCGCATCTGGGCCCTTTGGTTCGTCTGCTGCTCGATGCCGGTTGCGAGGTGCGCGGCGATGAAACCACCATGCTCGTCGATGCGCGCGTCAAGGCCGCCGGCGAAGATGACTGGTATGCCGAATATCTGGACGCCATCATCGCCGTGCGCGTCGTCGATGACACGGATGCGGCCATCGCGCATATCGCGCAGTATGGATCGCAGCACACCGACTGCATCGTGACCGCCGATACCGCCGCCGCGGAACGATTCCTCTCGCGGGTCGATAGCGCCATCGTCCTGCACAACGCGTCCACGCAGTTCGCGGACGGCGGCGAATTCGGCATGGGCGCCGAGATCGGCATCAGCACCGATAAGTTTCACGCCCGCGGTCCGGTGGGAGTGGAACAGCTTACCAGTTACAAGTACCTGGTCCGCGGCACGGGACAGGTGCGCGAGGGCTGAGGTTCTCAAAGCTCGCGCAACCAGGCGCGAACCGCCGCCGGATCGTCGAGCTGGAAGCGCCCGGCAACGCGGTCGCCGACGCCGATCGACACACCCCCATGCGCCACGACTTCCCTGAAGGCGTGAAGATCGGTCAGATCATCACCGACGCAGAAAGGCCGGCGACCCTTGAAGGGCGGCTCCTGCAAGAAAGACATTATCGCCGTGCCCTTGTCGTAACCGCGAGGTTTGATTTCGAGCATCATGTTGCCGGATTGAATCTGGTAAAGATCCCCCAACGTCGCCGCGATCGAGACGACGCCGGCGCGAACCTCGGCCTCGAACCGCGGCGCCAGGCGGTAATGCACGGCGATGGTGCGACCCTTGTCCTCGAGCAAGGTGCCGGGGTGCGCCTGGACGAGGTCGACGAGCAATGGACGTACCGGATCGAGCCGCGAATCGCTGAACTCACCCCCGTGCAGCACACCCTGAGCGGTGCGCCGCTCCAGGCCATGCAATCCGGCGCTGGGTAAGCGCAATGGCGCAAACAGGCCATCCAGATACTCGATGCTGCGGCCACTGACCAACGCCAAGGCTCCCTCGAGACGCTCGGACACGCGGCCCAACAGGCTCGTCAAGTCGCCGTCGGCGTGCACAGCGTACGGCGTGTCCGCGAGCTCGATCAAGGTGCCGTCGACATCCAAGAACAAGCAGCCGTCGCGGGGTGGTGGTGGAGGGCGTTCGAGCAGCATCTGAAAACTGAAGATAACCGACGCTGCAGAGCGTTGCCAGTCGATTGCCGCGACGGCGCGCCGCGATGTAATTCTTACATGAGCACAACTCGGCCGAGGCCTTGAAAAACCACACCCGGCAGCGTTTTTTCGGTATTTTGTGTGACCCACATTCGGGTATGACGCGGAGGCATGGAGGCACGATGTTTCGTTCGGTGATGTTGCGCTTCGTGCTGCCGGTGGCGTTCGCGTCCTGCGTCGTGGCTTACTTCGGACTGCCCTACATCGAGCGTCTGCTCGCCGAGTGGTTCCGCTCCGATGTGGAGCTGCGCGCACAACTCGTCATGCACACCATGGAGGAGCCGGTCAGCGCACTGATCGCCGACAACAACGACGGTCGATTGCGGACCTACCTCGCGAAGGTGACGGCGGATGAGCGATTGCTGGCCATCCTCATCTGCCGTCCCGACGGCACCACCATCATCAAGACGGAGCGCACGCCGGCGGCGATCTCCTGCGCAGAGAATGGGGGCGCAGTGCCAATCGAAGTCCGTGTGGTCCAACTGCCCTCTGGATCGGTGCAGGTGTCGCGTTTCGATTACGATTCGGCCAAGCCGCCCTTTCGACTGTTGATGCTGCACGATCTGAGCTTCGTCGACCGGCGGCAACGTACGGCCCGCGATTTCGTTCTGGTATTCATCGGCATCTCGGTGCTGTTGTTGGCGCTCTTGGTGGTGCTCGCCGCGTGGCTGCAGCTGCGCCGCTGGGCCAATGTCTTGATCGGCGACATCCGCGGCAAGCGCTTCCTCGACGATGCGAAGTCACCGCGTTCGTCGCTGCCGATCCTCTCACAGGTGCGCCAGGTGCTCGCCGAGGCGGAGCAGAAACAACGTCTGGAAATTGATTTCCGCGAGAATTGGACGCCGCAGGCGCTCAAGCAGGTGGTGCATGATCACTTGAATTCGTCGCAAGTCATCATCGTCTCGAACCGTGAGCCGTACATTCACAACTACGATGCGGATCATCGTCCGGTGGTGCAGGTGCCCGCGAGCGGCATGGTCACGGCGCTCGAGCCCATCATGCGTGCCTGCGCCGGCGTGTGGATCGCCCATGGAGCCGGAGCCGCGGACCGTGAGACGGTGGATCGCTTCGATCAGATCCGGGTGCCGCCCGATGATCCGGCTTATACGCTGCGCCGGGTCTGGCTCACCACTGAGCAGGAACAAGGCTACTACTACGGATTTTCGAACGAGGGGCTGTGGCCGCTCTGCCATCTCGCCTACGTACGCCCGGCTTTCAGGCCCTCGGACTGGCATTCCTATGAGGAGGTGAATGCGCAGTTCGCGGATGTGGTCGTGGCCGAGGCGAACACCGACAACCCGGTGATCCTCATCCAGGACTTTCATTTCGCGTTGCTGCCGAAGTTGATTCGCGCCAAGATTCCGAAGGCGACCATCAGTCTTTTCTGGCACATCCCATGGCCGAATGCGGAGACCTTCGGAGTCTGTCCGTGGAAACGTGAAATCCTGACGCATATGCTGTCGGCGGACATTCTTGGATTCCACACCCGCTACCACTGTCAGAATTTTCTCGAGACGGTGGATCGGTTCATCGAATGTCAAATCGACCACGAGCAAATGACGGTGACCTTGCAGGGGCGCGTCTGCCGCGTCGCCCCCTATCCGATCTCCATTGAATGGCCTCCGCGTTGGTTGAAATTCCTACCCGATGTGCCGGCCTGCCGCGCCGCGGTTCGCGATCGGTACGCGATCGAACCTGAGGTCACGATCGGTCTCGGCGTCGAGCGCTGGGATTTCACCAAGGGCATCATCGAGCGGTTCCACGCATTGGAGGCGTTGCTCGACCGCAACCCACGGCAGCGCGGGCGCATCAGCCTGCTGCAGATCGCCGCGCCCTCGCGCAGCACCCTGCCTCCCTATCAGGCATTGCAGCAGCAGACCTACGCGGAGGTCGACCGAATCAATGCGAAGTTCGGAGTGGGCGGCTGGCGACCGATCATCTTGATCGACCAGCATCAGGAACCCACCGCCGTGTTCGAACTTTACCGGGCGGCGGAATTCTGTCTGGTCAACAGTCTGCACGACGGCATGAATCTGGTGGCCAAGGAATTCGTCGCGTCACGCGACGACGAAGACGGCGTGCTCATCTTGAGCACCTTCGCCGGCGCCTCCCGCGAACTCGCCGAGGCGGTGCTCATCAATCCGTTCGACGTCAATGAAACCGCGGATGCGATGGAGGTGGCCATGCGCATGGGCCGTGAGGAGCGGCGCGACCGTATGAGCTTGATGCGCCGTACGGTGAAGGAGAACAACGTCTACCGCTGGGCGGGACGCATGCTCATGGACGCATCACGGATTCGGCAGCGACAAAATCTGCCGTCGGTCAAGAAGCGCTACGGCACTTAGCGGCGAACTCGCGTAGTTGCCGGGCGGCCTGTTCGAGCGTTTCGTCGCGCTTCGCGATGCACAGCCTGAGCAGGCTCATAGCGGGCGGCACCTTGTAGAAGGGCGACAGCGGAATGGTGGCCACCTTCGCCTCGCGGATCAGCCGGTCGGCGAAATCGACATCGACGGCGCCGCTCAACGCGCTGTAGTCCACCAACTGAAAGTAAGTGCCCGCGGCGGTGACGGGTTCGAAACCCGAGCCCGCGAGTCGCGCGGCCAGCAAATCACGCTTCGCCTGGAAGAAAGGAGCGAGACCCATCCAGCCGTCGGGATGCCGCGACAGATAACGGGCGATGGCATGTTGCAGCGGCGAGGCGATGCTGAAGGTGTTGAACTGATGCACCCGCCGCAGCTCGAGCGTCATCGCCGGTGGCGCGACGCAATAGCCGACTCGCCAGCCGGTGGCATGCAGGGTTTTCCCGAAGGAGAACACCGCAAAACTGCGCGCCCGCAGTTCCTCATGCCCGAGCACGGAGGCGTGTCGACGGCCGTCATAGAGCACATGCTCATAGACTTCGTCGGCGAGCACGCTGATCGGGCGGTCGCGTATCAGGGCGGCGAGCGCATCGAGATCGGCGGCGCCGGCAACCGAGCAGCTCGGGTTCTGTGGGCTGTTGATGATGATGAGACGGGTACGCGCCGACAGCACGCCGGCCACCCGCTCCCAGTCGTAGGCAAAGTGCGGTGGCGTGAGCGGGACGGTGATGCAACGGCCGCCGGCCAGCCGGACCGCCGGTTCATAGGAGTCGTAGGCAGGTTCGAAGAGGATCACCTCATCGCCGGCCCGCACCACGGCCTGGATGGCGTCATACAACGCTTCGGTGGCGCCGCAGGTGACCGTGATCTCGGACTGCGGGTCGAAGCGATGTGAGTAGCAGGTCTCGAGCTTACGGACGATCTCGTGGCGCAATTCGACCACGCCCTCCATGGGCGCATATTGATTGCGGCCTTCGGCGATTACATCGACCAAGGCCTGCGACAGCCTGGGATCGATGGGATAATCGGGAAAGCCCTGGCCGATGTTCAGGGCATTCTCCTCGAGGGCGCGGCGCGACATGACCGTGAAGATGGTCGTGCCGACGTCGGGTAATTTGCTGTCGAAATGCATGGGGTCAACCGGTCATGGATCTCAAGCGGTGAGCGAACTCAAGCGGTGAGGGAACTCAAGCCACCTGCAAGTGATTGTACCGAAAAGCCGCGCTGGCGCAGCTCCCGTGCCGCGGCAAGGCTGCGTTTGCCAGAGGCGCACACCAGCACATAGCGCGCGCCGGGCTCCAGCAGCTCCGGGTGGGCGAGCAGGGTCGGCATCGCGATGTGGCGAAGCTTGCGCGGCTGCTCGGCGACCTCGTCGGCACTGCGGATGTCGATGACTTCGAGGCCTTCCGCCGCGGCGCCGGCCAGCGAGGGCAGCACCAGTTCGATGTCGGCCTGTTCGCGCGCAATGCCTTGGATTCGGGCACAGCCCGGCGCGCGGCACTCAGCGCGACGCGGCGCCTTGAGTTTCGTGCTCGAGAAATTGCTGAAGTCGAGCAGCAGCAGTTCGCCGGCCAGTTGCCCCGGCAACCCCAAGAGAATCTTCAAGGCGAGCAGGGCTTGCAGGCTGCCGAAGGCACCGGGTACGGGCCCCAAGACGCCGGCTTGGGCGCAGTTGCCGACCACGCCATCGGCGGTTACCTGCGGCCAAACACAGCGCAAACAGCCATGGCCTGAGTCGGGCTTGTACACCTGGAGTTGACCTTCGTACTGGTACACGCTCGCGAACACGGCGGGCCGTCGGCTGATGACGGCGGCGTCATTGATGAGGAACTTGGCGCGAAAGTTATCACTGCAATCGATGACCAGGTCGTAAGCGTCGATCAAGTCGAGGGCGTTGTCGGCATCGAGTTTGTCAGCAGGCGTGTCGACGGCGACATCGGGGTTCAAGGCCAGGACGGCCGCGCGCGCGAGCGCCGCCTTCGGCTGACCTATGTTCTCGAACGCGTAGAGCGGCTGGCGATGCAGATTGCTGGCATCGAGCGAGTCCCCATCGACTATACCCAGATGTCCGATACCGGCGCCCGCCAGGTACTGCAACACGGGCGACCCCAAGCCACCGGCGCCGACCACCAGCACTCGGGCCGCCGCCAGTCGGGCCTGACCGGCCGTGCCGATCTCCCTGAGAGCGATCTGGCGGGAGTAGTCGGCGGCTGTGGGCCGGTCAGTCATGGGTCGCTGCGCAACGTTCGCAATTGACCCAGCCGGAGAGGCCGTCGCGATAGTGTTCCTTCTTCCAAATCGGCACCCGATGCTTCACCTCATCGATGATGTAGCGGCAGGCATCGAAGGCCTCGCCGCGATGCACGGCGCTCACACCCACCCAAACGGCAAGGTCGGTGAGATCGAGCGAGCCCACGCGATGGATGCACAGGGCATGCTTGAGCGGATACCGGGCCGCGGCGGCGGCGACGATGCGTTCGCCTTCGTTGAGGGCAAGTGGCTGGAAGGCTTCGTACTCGAGGCGGGTGACCTCGCGCCCCTCGTTGAAGTCGCGGACCCAGCCCTCGAAGCTGACGTAACCGCCGGCGCCTGAATCGAGCAACTCGCGGCGGGCTGCGGCGGTATCGATGGCTACGTCGGTGAAACGAAACCGCATCAGCCCCCCGCCACCGGCGGAATGAACACCACGGTATCGCCGGCACGCAGCGCCCGTGACCACTCAGCGAATTCGCTGTTCACCGCCACTTTGAGCTGTTCGCGCGCCAGGGTGAAGTGGTGCCGGGCGCTCAACTCACCGTAGAGCGCGGCGGCGGTGGCCGCATGGGTTTCGACGAATTCCTCCGATCGTCCGGCTTGCTCGCGCAGCAATGCGAAGTACTGGATGCAAAGCCGCTGCGAGTTGGGCGACGACTGCAATGATGCCTCGGCATCGCGGTATTCATCCGGCGTGTTGACGTTGTCGAGGGCGCGACGATCGCGTGGCACCAGCAGTCGCGCCGGATGGGTCAGCAGAAACTTGCGTGGGCATTGACGGCCGCGCTCGTGATATGCCGCGAGAGCCGGCCCCGCGGCGGGCTCCCATATGGCACAAAGCGGTTCGGGCAGGCCGTCGTGGGTGCTGGCGAAGGTGGTGGCCAAAACCTCGGGATCCCGCTCGGCCAGCAACTGTTCGAGGGCGGTATCCGAGAGGAAGGGCAGATCGCAGGCGATCACCAGCCAGGCGACATCCGTATGAGCGGCGAGCGCGGAGCGAATGCCGACGATCGGACCTTCGCCGGCCACGGCGTCGACGATCAGCGACTTGGCGGCGCGCGCCGGGTCGTCGACTTGGTCGGCACGAACCGAGACGAAGACGTTGGCCACATGGCGGGATGCGAGCTCGTGCACGCGGTCGAGCTGGCTCTTTCCCTGATAGAGCAGCGCCGCTTTGTCCTGCTGCATGCGGCTACTCTGGCCGCCGGCCAGGATCAATGCGTAGAGCGGTGGGACTGGCGCCGAAGGCGCCGCAGCCGAAGGCTTGGCATGGGTTGTGCGGGTGTTCATAACGTCGCCGGCGCGGGTGAGTTGGCCGTCGCCGCGTAGGAGCTCCGACCGCCGTCCTTGGAGATGAGGCGGGTCTCGCCGATGACCAGGTCATGCGAAAGGGCCTTGCACATGTCATAGATCGTGAGCGCTGCAATGCTCGCGCCGGTGAGCGCTTCCATTTCCACACCAGTCTTGTGGTGCACGCTCACGGTGCAGCGGATCACCGCCGTATCGCCTTGCAAATCGATGGCCACGTGGCAGTTTTCCAATCCCAAGGGATGACAGAAGGGAATGAGCTCATGGGTGCGCTTGGCACCCATGACCCCGGCGATGATGGCTGTCGCGAAGACCGGGCCCTTCGGCGATTTGATGCCATTGTCGCGCAAGGCGGCGGCGACATCGGCCGGGAATCGCACCCGCGATTCGGCCACCGCGGTCCGCTTGGAGGGCGCCTTGTCGCTGACGTCGACCATGGTGGGCCGTTGTTCGCTGTCCAGGTGTGAAAAGGTCATGCTCACCCACCGATGTAGTACATCTCGATTTTCTCGAGCATGGGATCGCTGCGGCGCATCTCGTCGCGCAGCTCGCTGTACCGGTCGGTGCGTCCCAGCCATACGCCGCGAATCAGGTTGACGAGCTCGGCGTCGCCGACGTCCGTGCGCAGGGCGGCACGCAGGTCGAGGCCCTGGGTGGCGAACAAGCAGGTATAGAACCGCCCCTCCGAGGACAGTCGCGCGCGACTGCAGGCGCCGCAGAACGGCTGTGACACGGAGGAGATGAAGCCCAACTCGCCGCCGCCGTCCGCGAAGCGCCAACGCTCGGCAACCTCGCCGCGGTAGTTCCCGGCGATGGGCTCGATTGGCCAGCGCGCGGTGATACGATCCAAGAGCTCGCGTGAGGGGACGACCCGATCCGGGCGCCAGGCATTGCGATTGCCGACGTCCATGAATTCGATGAAGCGCACGATCACCGGTTTGCCGCGGAAGTAGTCGATGAGGTCGAGAACCGTGTGATCGTTGACGCCACGCTCGACCACGCAATTGATTTTCACCGGTGACAGACCCGCAGCGATGGCTGCATCGATCCCTTGCAGCACCTGGTTCAAGGCGCCGAAGCCGCCGCTCATGCGCGTGAAAAGATCCGGATCCAACGAGTCCAGGCTCACGGTGACGCGTTGCAGACCGTTGGCCTGCAAGTCGACCGCATGCTGCGCGAGCAGGACCCCGTTGGTGGTCAGAGCGATGTCCTCGATGCCGGCAATCGAGGTCAAGTCGCCGATCAGCTCGGGCAGATTGGCGCGTAACAGCGGCTCGCCGCCGGTGAGCCGCAATTTGCGCACCCCAAGGGACGCGAACAAGCGCGACAACCGGACGATTTCCTCGAAGGAGAGGCGTTCCTGGGAGCGCAGAAAACGGTAGTGATCGTGAAACTGGTCCTTCGGCATGCAATACGGGCAGCGGAAATTGCACCGGTCCATGACCGAAATCCGCAGGTCGTGGAGCGGCCGACCCAGGCGGTCGAGCGGATGACTGGCGCCGCGAATATCGAGCACTTGGCGACTGTCGTGAAGGATGGATTCCATGCCGTTACCAGCGATAAACCGGCGTCACGAATCCCTTCGGATAGGTGTTCGGACCGGGCGGTAATTCGACGAAACCATCGGTGCCGGTGAGGCTCAGAAAGTCACCGGAGCCATTCGGGGGCCTTGGCTTCGCCCAGGCGCGGCCCCAATCGTCATGCTCGATCGCCACCGGGAGAAAGTAGGTGAGCGGCGGCTCGAAGGTCACGGGCGAGGCGAGCGCGAGACGTTCGGGTTGACCACGGCGCGTGCCCATCGCTTCGGCGATGGCCGGGATGACGTAACGAATGAGGCACACCAGCGTCGACACGGGATTGCCCGGCAAGCCGAACACGGACTGGCCCTGCGGACCGATGCCGAACCACATGGGTTTACCCGGTCGCTGGGCGATGTTGTGAAAGACCTCCCGCACTCCCAGTTGCATGAGCGCCTTGGGCACGAGGTCGTACTTGCCCATGGAAACGCCGCCGCTCAAGATCAGCACCTCGTGAGTGGTCAAGTGCAGTTCGAGCTGCTCGCGAAGCATGTTCTCGTCATCGGGAACGTGATCGTCGCCAACGCGGCCGAAGCCGCGGCGGCGCAGGGTTGCGGCGACGGCATAGGCATTCGAGCGCCGCACTTGAAACTCGGCGATGGGCTCGCCGGGTTCGATCAATTCGTCGCCGGTGGAGATCACCATGATGGCCGGCTGACTGCTGACCCGCACACGCGCCATGCCGGCGGAAGCCGCCACCGCGATCTCGGGCGCGCGCAGCAGCGTGCCACTCTCCAGGAGAAGAGCGCCTTGGCGGCTGTCGCTGCCACGGCGATGGACGTTGTGATACGGCGAGAACGCGGCGCCCGCCTTGAGGGTCGCCACCCCATCATCTACATCGTAGAGCTCGACCGGGATGACGCAATCGGCATCATTCGGCAGAATCGCACCGGTCATGACTTCGATGGCATTGTCGCCGCTCGCGAGCTTCAACGCCGGTGTGCCCGCCGCCTGAATGGCTTGGAGATGGAATCGGCGCAGCCCGCGACTTAGCAGCCCGCTATCGACGGCGATGCCGTCCATGGTGACACGATCATAAGGAGGCGTATCGCGCTCCGCATAAACGTTCTCGCGCAGTATTCCGCCGACACACTGCGCCAGAGGCAGTGATTCGATGGGAAGGCACGTCAGCCGAGAGTTGATCGCCTCTTCGGCCAAACGCGGGGTGATGTACGGACTAGGCGGCATACGGGTCGAGACAGGCGCGGCAAACTCAAGTTCATCGCGCCCCGCATGTTATTGCGGCTTCGCGTTCTTAGCCTTCCAAATCTTCAATTGTTCGTTGAAGCGACCTACGTTGGCCTGCAGCTCGTCCACCGCCGCATTATTCTTCGCGACCAACATCTTCGAGTGCTCCTCGGCCTTCTTTTTGTCGTCCGCCGAGAGCTTCGAGGTGTCCTTGGGCACGGCGGAGTCCATCTCGAGCTTGATGCAGTCGAGGTAGGAGTTCATTTCGCCGTTGTAGCGATCGAAGTCGTGCTTGGCCGCGATCATTTCGTCCTTGGTCGCCGTGGCGCCATCGGGCGGTGCGGCCGGTGCGGCAGGATACGTACAACTCGCCTGTGAGTGGGCGCTGGCCATGATAAAAATCAGACAGAGTGGTATCCAAGCCTTCATCGGAGGTCCTCTTGAGCAGTACAAAGGTTGATCGGGACAGCGATGATCTTACGGCCAAGCAACACGGGCCGCCAGCATTCCCCGCTGCCAATGTAAGTGGTTGATTCAAATAGAAGTGAGAGGTCGCCCTAAGGGCAGCGGCGCGGCCAAGAGACCGCCTCCGCCGGCGCAGTATGTCGTAAGATGCAGCCGAGAGCGTGGTCTCTAGTCGGGCTGCGGCGGGAAACGCGGTAAAAACAGGGAGTTGCGGTATTGACGGCTTATCGATGTCCCACCTGTGGTGCAGAGGGTCGCTTCGCGAGCGGTGCGCCATATGCGGTCTGCCGCTACTGCCGATCGCTCCTGGTCAGGAACGACGTCACCGTGGAAAGCATCGGTCAGGTCGCGGCGGTGCCGGATGATTTAAGCCCGTTGCAACTCGGTGTGACCGGCCTGTTCGAGCGGCAGCGCTTCACGGTGGTCGGCCGTCTGCGCAAAACCTGGGAGGACGGCAGCTGGAACGAGTGGTGTGTGCTCTTCGAGGATCAGCGCTTCGGCTGGCTGGCGGAGGCGCAGGGCGATTGGGTGATGACCTTCGAGCAACCCGCTGCCGCGCTCGCCGAGGTGCCGACGGCGATTGCGGCGGCGCGCGCCCAACCCGGCGAGCGCTGGCGTATCGGCGGACGCGCCTTCGAGGTGCGCGACAGTAAACAGGTGAGATGTGCGGCGGCGGAGGGCGAGTTGTCGGTGGCGTTCTCGATCGGCGAGCAAGCACTGTCCATCGATCTCGCCGGCGCCGGCCTGGAATTCGCCACGGTGGAGTTTCGCGCCGGGGTCACCTCAGGCTATGTGGGGCGATTCGTCGAGTTCACTGAGTGTCACTTTGCCAACTTGCGACACCTCGACGGTTGGGGCGGTTGACGGGCGGCTCACGGATGGCTGATCCCACGCTGAAGTCGGTCGATTGCCCCGCGTGCGGTGCGCCCATTACGTTGCGGGCGCTGGGCGCGAGCGTCATGGTCGTCTGCGCGGCTTGCCGCAGCGAAATCGACGTGTCAACACCCGAGATCCGGATCATCAAGCGATTCGACGTCGCGGCGCGTTCGTTCGACCTCGCGCTCGGCACGCGCGGCAGCCTGCGCGGCGGGACCTTCGAGATCATTGGCGCGATGATGAGGTCCAACGGCGGCTATTCGTGGAGCGAATACCTGTTGTACAACCCGTTCATCGGCTTTCGTTGGCTCATCGAGGATGAGGGTCATTGGAGCTTGGGGGAGACGGTGAAGGATGTGTCCGGCTTGAATGCTGGCGTGAGCCGTATTCGCTATCACGATCGTGAGTACCGGAAATTTGTCGAGGGTTTCGTGACGGTCGACACCGTGGTGGGCGAGTTCTACTGGCGGGTCATGGCGGGTTCACGCGCATGGACTGCCGACTTCGTGGCACCGCCCTATCTGCTGTCCCAGGAGAAGACGGAGACCGAGTCGACTTGGACGCTGCTGCAATATCTTGCGCCTGGTGAAGTGGCGGCCGCCTTCAAGGTTCAGGTGCGCGAGCCCGATGGTATCGCAGCGCATCAGCCGAGTCCCGCGCTCGAGACCTGGAAGGTCATCAAACAATATCTGTGGGGCAGCTTGAGTTTGGCGGTGGGCGTGCAACTGGTCACTCTCTTCGTGGCACGCAATCTCGTCATACCGCTGGGCGTCTTCGTGCCGCCAACGGACGCCACGCAGGAGGTCGTGGTCACGTCGCTCCACCTCCCGGCGCGCCGGTCACTCAACGAACTGACCGCCACTGTCGCGATCGATAACGGCTGGGTGGATTTGGACTATGCGCTCGTCAGCAAGCAGACGGGCGAGAGCTACGAATTAGGCAATGGGATCGAACATTATTCGGGCGCGGACAGCGACGGGCCGTGGAGCGAGGGTTCGACCCATGCCAGCGCGCTGGTGCCCGCGCTGCCCAGGGGCGACTATGATCTGGTATTGAGCACCACCTCGGGCGATTCGCGCGGCGTGCCTCAGAATTTGCCCGTGGTACTGTCACTGCGGCACGATGTCGCGCCCTGGCGCAACTTCTGGATCGCCTGCGCCGTGATCTTGGGGTATCCGCTGGTGCTGCTCTACCAGCAGCTGGTTTTCGAGCGGGAGCGCTGGTCGGACAGCGCCTTCGATCCCCGGCCGGCACAACAATGAACATCACTCTTCGGGCCGGGTTGTACGTGTTGGTCTGCGCCATCGCGCTCCTCTACCTTGCGATGGCGAATGCACAGGGCTATGTGCCCTTCGCCACGCCGACCTCGCGCTCATCGGTGCACACCGCCAATCACTTTCACAAATGAGGTAACTGACATGGCCGCAGTCAACTGGGGAATCGTGCTCAACTCGGTGATCTTTGCGCTGGTCGGCGTCGGGATCTATGGCATTTGCTTCTTCTTGCTCGATCACTTGACGCCCTATCACCTGTGGCGTGAGATCAATGAAAAACAAAATACGGCGCTCGCGATCCTGGTGGGCGCCATGGCGATCGGAATCGCCATCATCGTCGCCGCGGCCATTCACGGCTAGTGGCCACGCTGTTCCTTTTTTCGGCGCTGGTCGTCGCGACCTGCGGCCTGGTGTACGAATTGGTGGCGGGCACCCTGGCCAGCTACCTGCTCGGCGACTCGGTCACCCAATTCTCGACCATCATTGGTGCCTACCTGTCCGCGATGGGGTTGGGATCGTGGTTGTCGCGCTACGTGCGCACCGCCGTCCTCAGCGTGTTCATCCGCGTGGAAATATTGGTCGGCGTGGTCGGCGGCTGCTCGGCGGCTCTCCTGTTCCTGGCATTCAGCGAGATCTCGCACTTTCGTGTGGCGTTGTACGCGGTGGTGGGCCTGATCGGCATCCTCGTGGGGCTGGAAATCCCGCTGCTGCTTCGCTTGTTACAGGATCGTCTGGAGCTTCGGGATCTCGTGGCGCGGGTGCTCGCCGCCGATTATGTGGGCGGCCTGCTGGCATCGTTGCTGTTTCCCCTGTTCCTCGTGCCGCGTCTCGGGTTGATCCGCACCTGCTTTTTTTTCGGCATCATCAATGTGGCGGTTGCGATGCTGCTGATATTCAAACACGCGGAACTGCGCCGCAGTCTCGCGCATCAACTGGGTGCGGCAGCCGCTCTCGTGCTGCTGGTGTTGGGCTTTGCGGCTGCTGAGGAGCTGATGGCTTTGAGCGAGGAGGGCCAGTATCCGGGGCAGGCGCTGTTCGCCAAATCGACCGCCTACCAGCGGATCGTCGTGACGCGACAGGCGGATGACATCCGGCTGTTTCTCAACGGCAATTTGCAATTCAGCTCGCGTGATGAGTATCGATACCATGAGGCGCTGGTGCATCCCATCATGGCCGCAGTCGAGCAACCGCGAAGCGTGCTGGTGCTCGGCGGCGGCGATGGCCTGGCGGTACGCGAACTTCTGAAGTATCCGTCCGTGCAATCGATCACCCTGGTCGATCTCGATCCGGAAATGACGCAGCTCTTTTCGCGCACCGGATTCTTGTCGCAACTGAACGACCGCTCGCTGCTCTCGCCCAAGGTGCACGTCATCAACGCCGATGCGTTCGTCTGGCTGAAGGAAGCCGGCGGACAGTTCGATGCCATCATCGTCGATTTTCCGGATCCATCGAACTACTCCATCGGCAAGCTGTTTTCGCTGACTTTCTACCGACGTTTGAGCGAGATCCTGGCGCCCAACGGCTGGGCGGTGATCCAAAGCACGTCGCCCTATGTGGCGCGCCAGGCATTTTGGTGTGTCGAGCGCACGTTACAGGCGGCGGGACTGCAAACCGCGGCCTACCATGTGTTCGTGCCGTCCTTCGGCGAGTGGGGTTTCGTCGCGGCCGGCCACGCGCCGTATCGTCTGCCGAATGCCCTGCCCGCAGGCCTGCGCTTTCTGACACTCGCCAATCTTCCGGAGATCTTCGAATTTCCGCTCGACATGCAGCGCGTGCCCACCGAGGTCAATCGCCTCGATAATCAAGTTCTGGTGCGCTACTTCGAAAAGGAATGGGGGAGTTACCTTGCGGAGTAGCTCTTGATCACCCGGCGCACGCTCCTCCGCTCGTCGTTGGCCATCACCGCAGCAGGCATCGCCGGCTGGGGCTGCGCGCCGAACGGCCGAACCGCTTCGCTGCCGGGGCAGTTACTTGGTCCGTCGGCAGCGCTCGGGCATCGATTGCGCGATCCATCGTGGCCGGCACCGAGCGCCAGTCGCGAGGCTCAGGTGGTGATCGCCGGCGGCGGTATCGCCGGATTGGCTGCTGCCTACGCGCTCAAACGCCAGGGTATCGGCGATGTGCTGATCGTCGATGCCTTGGGCGAGGCGGGCGGCAATTCGAGTTCAGGGCGTAATGCGGTCAGCGCCTATCCGTGGGGCGCGCATTATGTGCCGCTGGTACGGGCTGACTGCGCGCCGGTGCTCGAGTTGTTTGCTGACCTCGGCATCATCACCGGCATGGACGAGCAGCAACGACCCCTTTACAACGAGTACTTCTTGTCCGCCGATCCGCAGGAGCGGCTTTGGATGTACGGCCGCTGGCAGGAGGGTTTCGTACCGATGGTCGGCGCGTCGGCGCGCGATCGGGGGCAATTCACGGCGTTTTTCGCGTCTACCGAGCGGATGAAACACGCCGTCGGTCGCGACGGCCGGCCGCTATTCGCGATCCCGGTCGACAACAGCACCACGGACGCGGAGTGGCGGGACCTCGACGGCATCAGTTTTGCGCAGTATCTAGCGCGGCAGGGCTTCGATTCGGCGCGGCTCTTGTGGTATGCCGACTACTGCTGCCGGGATGATTATGGCGCGCTCGCCGCCGACGTGTCCGCCTGGGCGGGATTGCATTACTTCGCGGCACGCAATGGCGTGGCCGGCAATGCTGATGCCACGAGCGTGGTGACGTGGCCGGAGGGGAATGGCTACTTGGTGCATGAACTCTTGCGTCGATCGGCGGCCCGTTTTCAAGGCGATGCTCTCGTCACGCGCATCGCCCGCACCGACGGAGGCGTGGCCCTCGACTACTTCGACGCCAAGCTCGAGAAGGTCGTCCGGGTGAGCGCGAAGGCGGCGGTGGTGTGTCTGCCGCGGTTCGTTGCGGCACGGGTCGTTGCCGGGCTGACGCCGGCCAGCGCCGCGGGATTTACTTATTCGCCGTGGATGGTAGCGAACCTCACGTTGAGTCGTCTGCCGGAGGGCCGGGGTGAACCGCTGGCTTGGGACAATGCCATCTACGACAGCCCGCTGCTGGGCTATGTGGTTGCCACACACCAGAATCTGGAGCAGCAGCGCAACGAGACGGTGATCACCTACTACTGGCCGATGTCCGCGGCGGCGCCGGATGTGGAGCGCCGGGCGGCGCTCGCCCGGCCGATCGCCGATTGGCAGCAGATCGTATTGAATGATCTGCTGCGGGTTCACCCGGAGCTCAACGACTCCATCGAACGCATGGATGCCTGGGTGTGGGGCCATGGCATGATCCGGCCCACGCCCGGCTTCATCTGGGGAGGCGTGCGGCAATCCGCCGGTTCGAGTATGCCGCCGCTGTTCTTCGCGCATTCGGATTTGAGCGGCGTATCGATTTTCGAGGAAGCGTATTGTCGCGGCCGGGCTGCCGGTGAAGCCGCCGCGGCCCTGATGCAGGCTGCCAACCCAATGGTGGTTAGATGAGCGCCGCGACGCGGCAGCCCTGGATTCATTCCGCCGCCATCGACGGCACGTTCATCCTGGCACCGGGCTTGGTAGTGAGCGCCATTTCCTTGAGCTTGCTCGGCGCCGGTCATGGCGGAGATGGTTTGTCGCCGTGGATGTGGGGATTTCTCATCATCGGCATCGATGTGGCGCATGTGTACAGCACGATCTATCGCACCTATCTCGATCCGATCGAGCGACCGCGGCTGGCGTCGTGGCTGATCCTGACGCCGTTGGTCGGGTGGCTGCTGGGCGTCCTGGTGTATTGCACGAGCGCCGCCGCATTCTGGACGGCGCTCGCCTATCTCGCGGTGTTTCATTTCGTGCGCCAGCAATATGGATTTCTGATGATCTATGCGCGCGGTGAGCGTGAGCTGCCGGTGCTCTGTGCGTGGATCGATCAATGCGCGGTGTACGCGGCAACGCTCGGACCCTTGGTGTACTGGCATGTGCATTTGCCGCGCCGCTTCGTGTGGTTCATAGAGGGAGATTTTCTGCCGCTGCCCGGATGGATGTGGACTGCGGCGGCGCCGGTCTATGCCGGGCTGATGGTGGCGTACGTCATCAAGGAGTGCTGGCTTTGTGCCACGCGCAGACGGTTCAATGTGCCACGTAATGCCATCGTGGTCGGCACGGCACTCTCCTGGTACGTCGGCATCGTCGCCGCGAGCGGCGACCTCGTCTTCACGATGACCAATGTGGTGGCCCATGGCATTCCCTACATGGCACTGACCTTCATTTTCGTGGAGGGCAGGGAACAGGAAATGCGACACGGCGGTGAACGGCGACACAGGCGCGCACGCCGCAGCGCGGGAGTGTTCCTGTGGAGTCTGCCGCTCGCCATCGGCGCACTCCTCGTTCTCGCCTTCGTCGAGGAAGGCCTTTGGGATGGATTGGTCTGGCGCGAACATCTCGCCCTGTTTCCCGGATTCGCGAGCCTGCCCGTCATCGAGTCCGACACATGGCTCGGCGTCGTGGTGCCGCTGCTGGCGGTGCCGCAGCTCACGCATTACGTGATCGACGGCGTCATCTGGCGCCTGAAACATCACCCCGAGTGGCGGCGTAGCTTGTTCTGGCGTGCTGCGCCCGCGGTCGGTGACGCATGAGCAGCGAGGCGGCGGCGAGCGGGCAGCACTGGCTGGTGGAGTTTCGCGGTGCGCGGGGGCTCGCCGATGTCGAGTTCGTTCGGCGGAGCCTGCACCATGCCGTGACCGCTGCCCCGGCGACCCTGCTGCGCTTGGAATTACATCACTTCGGCGTCGGCATGGGCGTGGCCGGGATGGCGTTGCTCGCCGAATCGCATATCTCGATTCACACCTGGCCGGAACATGGGTACGCCGCCATCGACCTGTTTATGTGCGGCACCGCGGCCAGTCCCGAGCGCGCGTTGAGCGCCCTGGAAGCCGCGTTTCTTCCGGCATCGGTTGAGGTGCGGCGCTTTGCGCGGGGCTTCAGCACGGGGGCGGTCTAGGAAGGCGTTTGCGTGCGGGCGGCCGCGCTGGCACACTTGGCGCCCCCACGGGCGCCCGTAGCTCAGCTGGATAGAGCACCTGGCTTCGAACCAGGTGGTCGGGAGTTCGAATCTCTCCGGGCGCACCACTGTGTTTCGAGCCGAGAACCACCGGCTGGCAGGTATTGCTAAAGTCGATGCGTTCGAACTCCCGACGGACACCTCCGAGTCGATAATTGGCTTTGCAAGCACGGCCCTACGCCCCGTTTTGATACGTCAACCAGTAACGCTTGCTGATCCGATCTATTGGCGTTCCGTCTTTGAGTGGCACGGCTCGCCTCACCGGGTGGTCCACAAAGCCCAGCCGATGGTAGAACGCCAGACCGCGGACGAATTCCTAGATCGTTTTCCACGCCGCCGTTCTCCTATCCGTCAATCTCATCGGTACTCGATGTGCTCCCTAGTCCAGTGACGTCGAGGACGCATCGGCTTCCAAACGTTCGTTCACTGGACACCGCATAAGCCTCGACGCGGATGCAATGCCGATCGGGCGCAACGGTGCGTCGCATTCTTCGATCGTCTCGAAGTCGCCGAGTTTGGCGTCACAGTGTTCGCAATGATTCATGAAATACCGGCTTCCGGTGACACCGCTAGAATCTTTTCGATACCGCTTGGTCAGCGAATGTATCCGCGCCAGGGCAGATTCGGATATATGAGTGATGTAAGACAGAACTGATGTTGTCTCCTGGGGGACCCATTGCGTCCCATCGGGACCATCCACCCAGGCATCGTATTCCGCGTCGCTGGAAAATTCGCGATCAGGACTCGATTCTTCGAGCTGCTCGTGGCCGCAAGGCAACGCGAATCCAACAACACGCGTCTCTCGTCCACATTTCCAGCAATCTCTGCGGGATTCCAAGAGGACGTACGAGTCGGCACGATGGTTGATCCGTGGGGGCTGCGGCAGCCATTTTGCGAATGGCGTCAAATCATCGCGATCGACGACATACCAAATTTTACGTCGAGGGTCCCAGCGTGCGCCGAGCGCCTTGGCCAGTTCTTTCTCCCGATAGGGGACATCGAGGTCAATGGAGGACATCATCGTTCCTTCGCGCTGATCGCAGGTTGGGATCACCATGAAGAAGCAAGCGTATCGCTGGTGCTGCATCGAACACAGGCGTGTTTCTGGCGGAAACAACCCATTTATCGAAATGCCTGACGCGGGTGCCAATTCTTTAGGATTGACGTCGGAGCAGCAGCGTGGCAGCGGCGATGATGCCGAGCAGCAGCGCGTAGCGGCCACCGAGACCGGCGATCATGCGGATCAGGGCGACAGGGTTGAGAGCTTTGATCGGGTTACCTTCGAGGCCGAGGATGGCGACGGAGGCGGGACTTGCCGCGAGGAACAGCGTGGCCAAGCCGATGGCGCCGGCGGGAGAGTGGATCGCGACATATTTCACGATGACGGCGACGATCACTACGATGAGTAGCTGAAGGAGGGGTCGCTGCTCGTTGACGGGGTTCACCATCGAGATGTCCAGGGTGGGCGGTTCGTCAAAACCTCGCACGACGTGGTCGAAGAGGATGTAGGCGTACTTGAAGAACCAGGAAAGAAGGATGATCCCGAGGGGGAGTCCGGGCAGTCCGGCTGAAGCCGCTACCGTGAAGAGGATCCCAAAGACGATAACCAGGGCTAAGGCGCCGCCGCGAGCGGGTCGGATCAGGTGGTGCAGCAATGAGTTGTCGTTGATCGGAGCGGCCATGCGACGGTGGATCGTAGCGCATGCCGGGATTGTTGGCGTCGTTGAGTTCGGCACACGATGACGACCAGGCGCTAGGAGACGCCTGCTCAACGGGCCGCAGCCAAGGCGGTTTCGAATGCCTCGCGGAAGTACGCCACGAGCGAGGGTAACGCCTGCGGATCGATGAAAGCGTTGGTCGCTCCTGCCTCGCGGCGCGCCTCGCGCTCGAGCACATCCGCAAGATCAGGGTGGCTGGGCAACACGATGTCCGCTCTCATGGTCGCGAGCTTACGGAAGGTCGCACGATAATCGGCGGCGATCTCAGGATAGGCGTGGTTGCCGACCAGAATGTTGCCGGCTACCGTGATACTGCATAGAAAGAGGACGTTGAGCGGTCGTCCTTGGTCTTGGATCTTTGTGCTCCAGCTGGTGCAGCCCGGCGTGTGACCAGGGGTCAGGTGGGCGGTCAGCGTCACGTTGCCAAGTTCGATCTTCTGCCCGTCGCGGACTACGCGATCAACCTTGATCGGTGCAAAGGGTTTGGGTAGATAGTCGGTGTCGCCGCGCACGCGGCCGTGCTCCAGCGCCCATCTGTCTTCGGCGCTGGCCAAGAACAGGGCGCCGGTATCCCGCTTGATCTTCGCCAGGGCGCCGACGTGATCCTCGTGGGCGTGATCGCTCAACAGTCGCTTAACGGCATGCAGCGGGACGCCCATCGCCTCGATGTTGCGCTCGATCAGCGCGGCGTTCCCGGTGGTGGTCCCATCCAGTAGGATGGCGCCTCGGTTCGAGACAATGAGATAAGCCGCCAGCCCCTCAGTCCCGACGTAGTAGATGTTCCCCGCTATCCGGAAGGGGTTCACCGGCGTCGACCATTCCGGCCGATCATCCGCGAATGCCGGCGCAGCCATTGCGAACCCAATGCCCAAGGCCAACGCCGCCGCCCAGATACGCGCAGATTCGACGGCCACCGCTCAAGGTCTCATCGTAGCGGCGGCTCCTACAACCCTTCAATCTTTGCGTCGATGCCGCCTCTCCGCCTAACGTCGCACCCAGTGGCCCGGCGCCATGCGCCAGCCGCCGCCATAACGCACCCAAGCGTGCGGTGCCCAGTAATAGCCGGGCCGCCCCCTATCCCAATGCCCGCCGACCCAGACATGGGCTCCGCCAGTCCAATTCCAGTAGCCCGGAAACCAGACGTAGCCCGGCGCGGGGGCAACGCCGACGACCTCGACGCGCGGTTCGGGCGGAGCGACCGTGACGACCGCGCCGCCGTAGTAGCCGGGCGCCGGGGCAACGATGCAGCCGCTCAACAGGCCGGCCGATAACAAGGCCGTTACAGCCAAGATTTTAAATCCGTGCAAAGACTTCATTGGGTCTCCCTTGTTTGCGCATGCGTTCCTGTCGACAGATAATTGAAGAACGCGGGTTACGCACGGGGGTTGACTCAGGGAGCCGACCGAATTGTGATTGAGGTCTAACATCCCGATTTGCCGGCGCCGTAGTCCGCGGCACTGGCTGAGCCTGAGGGTGGATCGAGTACAATCCAATTTTGCCCGCACGCGCCGATGACATGAGTCACGATATTTCCGGTGTCAAACTCACCATATCTGTGGACCAGTTCCTGGCAGTCGATATCCGCGTTGGGACGGTCATTGCCCCGGTCCCGGTCGGTCGTCCGCTGTACTGACCGAACGATCCCTTCGATGCGACCGAAATCGATTCTGCAGATCCTGCTGCTGTCGGCCGCGTGGGGCGTTTCGTTCTTGATGATGCGAATCGCCGTGGTGGATTACCCGCCGATGTGGATCGCCATGCTGCGCTGTGGTTGCGGCGCGATCTTGATGTGGCTGCTGCTGCTGATCGGCGGTCACGGGCTGCCGCCGTGGCGATCGCTGCACTGGCTGCTGCTGGTCGCCCTATTGAACAATGCCGTGCCGTTTTCTTTGTTCGCGTGGGGTGAGCGTTGGGTGCCCAGCAACACCGCCGCGGTGTTGAACGCCACAACGCCCATTTGGACTTTGCTGCTGTCAGTGCCGCTCGACCGCAAAATTCCGCGTTGGTTGAACAGCGTGGGTGTGGTCCTCGCGTTCGTTGGTGTGCTGGTCGTCGTCTCGACACATGCGCCCGCCGCCGATGAGCTTCAGGGCGACAGCGGCCTCAAGTGGGGCACCGGAGCGATCGCTGCGGCGTCGGTGAGTTACGCGATCGCCAGCCTGTTGGCGAAGTCAAAATTGCGGGGCATGAATCCGCTCGGCCTCGCCACCAGCCAGCTGACGCTGGCCGCGCTCATGCTGCTACCGGTAACCCTGTCAGGCGCGTGGCCAACCGCCTTCATGGTGCCGACGGCGCTCGGAGCGATCGCCGTGCTGGGGTTCGTCGGCAGCGGCCTCGCCTATCTTCTCTATTACAAACTGCTCGCCGAGGTGAGCGCCACACAGGTGGTGGCTGTCACCTATCTGCTCCCGGTGTGGGGCATATTCTGGGGCTGGGTGGCCGGTGAATCCATCGGCATCTCCACCTATGCCGGTGTCGCCACCACGCTGGCGGGACTTATCCTTCTCAACCTTCCGGGACAGCGGGAGTTCGCGTGGCCGTGGCGGGCAGCTTCAATAAGAGCACGCAGGCTGCGGCAGCCAAGGAACCGACGCTCATGAGGAAGGCGACGAATTGCAATCCGTAGCCGATACGGAATAGGTAGCCGGCAATGATCGGCGCCAGCACCGCGCCGCCTCGGCCGATGCCGATCGCGAAACCCGTGCCGCTGGCGCGCAGGTCGGCGGGGAAGGCTCGTGCCAGCAAGGCGTAAGCGGCGACGACGCCGCCATTGGTGAAGAATCCGGTCAGCGCGCAGATCGTCGATAGCTGCAATAGAGTCGCTTGTCCATGACCGAAGACTGTCACCATGACGGTCGAGGTGATGAAGAACACGATTGCCACA
>Ga0116228_10000036_pt1 | contig 72932 bp, 68 predicted proteins | sample S1TSphfallax_2_FD_89694 | JGI IMG/M metagenome (GOLD analysis project Ga0116228, IMG submission 89694) | Host-associated microbial communities from peat moss isolated from Minnesota, USA - S1T2_Fc - Sphagnum fallax MG | ecosystem: Host-associated > Plants > Peat moss > Unclassified | place...
CACTCCCATGCGCTCCAACATCACGTCGAACGAGGCCGGCCGCGCGACGAGATATCCTTGCCCGTAGCGGCAGCCGTGTTCGAGCAGCCACGTCGCCTGCGCTTCGGTCTCGATGCCTTCGGCGAGCGTCGCGAACCCGAAGCGCTTGATGATCTCGAGCAGCATCTCGGCGACGACCGTATCGCGCTCGTCATCGGGCAGACCCGAGATGAACGAGCGGTCGATCTTCACCACGTCGATCCGCAACCGTTTGAGGTAGGAGAGCGACGAGTACCCGGTCCCGAAATCGTCGATCGCGACGGTGAGCCCCCACGATCGAAAGAGATCGATCGTATTCATCGATCGCTCGACGTTCTCCATCGCGGCGGTCTCCGTGACTTCGATGCCCAGCCGAGCGACGAGCTTGGCGTCGCGGCGTAGCGTCTCGTTGATTTCCGTGATGAAGCCGATGTCGTCGAGCATCAACGCCGAGACGTTGAAGTAGACGCGCGCGCCGGGGGGCAACAACGGCGCGCGCGAGAGATCGCGAACGACGCGCCGGAACACCCACCGCGTGAGCGGCGGAATGAGGCCGTTGCGCTCGGCGAAATCGATGAATTCCGACGGCGGCAAGCGGCCGCGCTCGGGATGGTCCCAGCGCACGAGCGCCTCGGCGCCCGTGATCTCGCGGGTCGCGAGGTCGAACGTCGGCTGATAGACGAGGGCGAGCTGATCTTGCGAGATCGCGTTACTCAGTTCGGCGACGCGGAGATCGGATTCTTCGAGCACCGCACCCATCGGTGCGTCGAAGATCATCGTGCACGATCCGCCCCGGTTCTTCGCGACCTTGAGCGCGATATCGGCCTTGAGCATGATGTCTTCCGCCGTCGAACCATCGAGCGGATAGCGCGCGGCACCGATCGAGGCGCCGATCGAGAGGAGCTGCGTGCCTTCCCGGGCGCCCGTCTGAAACGGCGTCGTGAACAGATCGGCGTAGCGCTCGAGCTCGCCCGGCGTCTGTTCGGGCGGTCGCGCGTTGCGCAGCAGCAGTCCGTATTCATCCGCACTCATGCGCGCGATCAGGTCGCCGGTGCACACCGAACCGAGCGCCACCGCCACTTCGACGAGGACTTCGTCACCGATCTGGTGCCCGTAGCGCGCGTTGAGGTGGCGGAAGCCGTCGAGGTCGAGGAACGCCAGCGTAAACGCGCGGCCGGCGCGGATCTCGTCGCGGACCGCCTTGCGAAATTGCACGCGGTTCTTCAATCCGGTCAGGGCGTCGTGCTCGATCTGGAATTGAATGCGCTCGAACTGATGGTGTTGTGTGAAGCTGCTGGCAAAAAACGACGCGACCACGTCGACGTAGGCGAGATCGTCGTCGACGAAGGGCTCGATCAGCATCGGTTCGGGCGAAGCGAACGCGAGGAAATACGTCTGCCGTCCGATCGTCACCGCCGTCCCGATGAAGCTCCGCAATTCGTCGGCGTTGACGAGGCGTTCGATACCATAGCTCCGGTTGAGATCATCCCACGCCATGGTGCGGCCTGCCGTCACGAGCCGGTTCTCCAGCATGGACGCGCGGGGGAAGGACGCTCCGGCAGAGAGCATCTCCGAGGCGTCGATCACGATGTCGTCGTCGACGAGATGACTGAGGGTACCGAACATCGGCATCCCCGGCCGCATCGCGGCCGTCGCGATGCCGAGCAACGTATCGTAGGTATCGCCGTCCGGCAACGCGGTGAAGCGCGCGATTTCCCACACCGCGCGAATGCGGCCGGCGCGCTTGAACGATTCATTCTCGACCTCGCGCAGCCGCACGCGCGCAAGCACCAGCGTGCGCAGGGCCGCCACGAGGACGAAGAGACCACCGAGCACCAGGAGCGCGTGCGCCGCGTAGAACGCGGTGCTGAACCGCGGGGCCAGCGGCTGCAAGAGGAGGTGGAACATCATGGCGATCAGGGCGAGCGTCAACGCGCGATCGATCACGTTGGGATCGCGCACCAGAAACGTACGCACGGCGACGGCGATGAGGAATGCGGACACGAGCGCACCCAAGCCGCTGGTGGCGATTCCGAGCAGCGAGGGCTCGTCGACGACCGGCACGTACGTGCCGAGGACCCCCGCGCACGCGAGACATATCGCAAGGATCAGCACGGCAACCCCGCCGGCTCCAACGATGAAGCGCCGAGCCCGGGGTTCGGCCTCGTCACGATCGCGATAGGCGAGATACGCGAGGGCGCCGATGCCGGCCATCACGTGCCCGATCAACGCGAGCCAGACACCCGCTTGGGGCGGCGCCCACACCATCGGCGGCGTCGCCGGCAAGAGGCGGCCGACGAGCAGCGCGACGGCCAGCAGTATGGCGTTGACGCCGAACGAAAGCGACAAGACGAACGTCGAGCGGCGCTCCGAGTGCCGCCACGCCGCGAAGAACACGCCGGCCGTCACGGCTTCGCCGAGCAGCGCCGAGAAGGTCATGATCGGCCCGATCGGCGCGAAGCGCGGATCGTCGTCGGTCGGAAGCAGGATCATCGCGCCGGCGATCGCCGCGACTCCCGCGACCAGGACGAAGCCGGGAGCAAGCTCCCGTGCGCGCTGCGCGATCGTCACGTCATGGTCTTTCGTATGCTTTCGTGACCGCAGCGTAGCACGGACGCTGCGGCGACCTACGTCAAATCGAGACAGTCCCGGGCAGACGGGGCCGCCTTACGCGAATGCTACCGGAGCGGACCGCGTGAACTCGGGCATCACCTCACGCGCGAAGAGCGCGATCGACTTCTTCGCGTCGGCGTAGCGGATCGTGCCGAAGTTGACCTGGAGCGACGCGATCTCGAAGTCGCCCACCGCGTCGACGTAGTGACGGATCTGCGCCGCGATCTGATCGGGCGTTCCCACCCACGCGCTACTTGCGGCGACGTTCGATTCGAACGAGTCGTCGCGTAATTTCGCAATCATTTTCTCGTAGCCGGGATAATCTTTCGACGAGGTCCCGGTGGTCCAATCGCTCGCGGCATCGGCCAGCGAGCGCAGGTACCGGTTGAGCGGATCGCGCGCGATGCGCGCGGCCTCCGCCGCATCTTCGTGGCAGAACATGTGGAAGGCGAGCATCACGCGGCCGTTGCCCGGATGACCGGCATCGCGCCACGCCTCACGATACACGGCGATCAGGCGACGCAACTCGGCATGGAGGATCGGGATCGCCATCACGCTGTGGCCGAGCCGGCCGGCGTTCACGAACGATGCTTCGGTCGCGAGGGCGGCAATCCAGAACGGCGGTCGCGGCTTCTGCGTCGGGCGCGGCAACGACGTGGTCGCGCCGAAACGATGGAAGCGCCCTTCGAAAGCGACCTGCTCTTCCTCGAGCAGCCGCTGTACGGCCGCGAGACCCTCGTCGAAACGCTCGCGGCTCTCGTCGAGGCTGATGCCGAAGCGCGCGAACTCGTGCGGCAGAAACGCACGCGCGAAGCCGACCTCGAGGCGTCCGTGCGAGATCGCGTCGAGCATTCCGATCTCGCCGGCGAGCTTGAGCGGATGGTTGAACACGGGTAACACGGCGCCGGTGATGAGGCGCATCGTCGTCGTTCGCTGCGAGAGGGCGCTCAAGAAGAGCAACGGGTTCGGCGAGTACCCGCCGTACGGCGTGAAGTAGTGTTCGACCATGCGCGCGTGCGTGAAGCCGAGCGGCTCGGCGCGCTCGGCCAGGCGTAGCGCGTTGGCGAAGTATTGCTCGGCGTCGACCTCGTCGGGACCGACCGCCGGGAAGAACTGCACGCCGAATTCCATCCGGCAAGCATCCGATGCACCAGCACGAAACCCCTCGGCATGACCCCGGACGATCCCACGGCTCACGCGCGCGCGAACGCGCGCCTCGCGGCGATGCGCGCCGAATCGCTGGCGCCCGCCGGCGAGGCCGCCAACGCACGTCAACGCGAGCGCGGCAAGCGCACCGCGCGCGAGCGGATCGAGGCGCTCGTCGATCCCGGCTCGTTCGCCGAACTCGATCGCTTCGCGGTCCATCGCAGCACCGCGTTCGGGCTCGACGAGCGAGCGTTTCTCGGCGACGGCGTCGTGACGGGCAGCGCCACGATCGACGGCCGGCGCGTCTTCCTCTTCTCGCAAGACTTCACCGTGCTTGGCGGATCGCTCGGCGAAGTCTTCGCCGAGAAGATCTGCAAGGTGATGGACCTCGCGGTGCGCACCGGTGCGCCGATGATCGGCATCAACGACTCGGGTGGCGCGCGCATTCAGGAAGGCGTCGTCAGCCTCGGCGGCTACGCGGAGATCTTCTGGCGCAACGTCCAGGCCTCGGGCGTGATTCCGCAGATCAGCCTCGTTGCGGGCCCCTGCGCGGGCGGCGCCGTCTACTCACCGGCCATCACCGACTTCACGATCATGGTCGAGGGCATCTCGCAGATGTTCATCACCGGCCCCGAGATCATCAAGACGGTGACCGGCGAGGACGTTTCGTTCGAAGAGCTCGGCGGCGCGATCACGCACGCGACGAAGTCCGGCGTGAACGATCTCGTCGCGGCCGACGAGGACGAGATGAACGACCAGGCGCGCCGGCTGCTCTCGTTCATCCCGCAGAACAACCTCGACGATCCGCCCGTCGTACCGAGCGACGACGATCCGCAGCGGCTCGTGCCCGAACTCGACGCGTTGATCCCCGACGCACCGAACAAACCCTACGACATCCTCGACGCGATCGTGCCGATGCTCGACGACGGCGACTTCTTCGAGCTGCAGCCGTTGTTCGCGCCGAACATCGTGACCGGCTTCGGCCGCGTGGGCGGGCGCAGCGTCGGCATCGTCGCGAACCAGCCCAATCGTTTGGCCGGCGTGCTCGACATCGACGCATCGCGCAAGGCCGCGCGCTTCGTGCGCTTCTGCGACGCGTTCAACATCGCGTTGCTGACGTTCGTCGACGTGCCCGGCTTCTTGCCCGGCACCGCGCAAGAGTACGGCGGCATCATCAAGCACGGCGCGAAGCTGCTCTACGCGTTCGCCGAGGCCACGGTTCCGAAGATCACCGTCATCACGCGGAAGGCGTACGGCGGCGCCTACGACGTGATGGCGTCCAAACACATCCGCGCCGACTTCAACTTCGCCTGGCCGACCGCCGAGATCGCGGTGATGGGCGCGGCGGGCGCGGTCAAGACGATCTTTCGCCGCGACATCGCGGCGGCCGCCGATCCCGAGGCGCGCACGGCCGAGCTCGTCGCCGACTACGCGGAACGCTTCGCCAACCCGTACATCGCGGCGCAACGCGGCTACGTCGACGACGTGATCGACGCATCCGCCACGCGCCGCGCGGTCTCGCGCGCGCTCGACATCCTCGCCGACAAACGCGAGGTGCGCCCACGCCGCAAACACGGCAACATCCCGCTGTAGGAAGCCCCACGGCAGGGAAGCGCCAGTGGCGGGCACCATCCCAACGAGCGTGGGATTACTGGACGGAAAAACGATCCTGGTGACCGGGATCGCCAACAAATGGTCGATCGCGAGCGGCATCGCGCATCAACTCTACGCGCACGGTGCGACGCTGATTCTCACCTATCAGGGCGAGCGCGTGGAGAAAGCGGTGCGCGCGCATGCGGCCGAACTCGGCGGGGCCGCCGTGTACGAGTGCGACGTGACCAACGACGACTCGTTGCGCGCGCTCGCGCAGAATGCGGGGCCGCTCGACGGGCTCGTGCACTCGATCGCCTTCGTGAAGAAAGAAGACCTCAGCGGCACGGTCTACGACACGTCGCGCGACGGCTTCGCGATGGCGATGGACATCAGTTCGTATTCGTTGATCGCACTCGTGGGAGCGCTGCAAGCGAACCTGCGGGCAGGCGCGTCGGTCATGGCGATCACCTATCTCGGCGCGACGCAGATCGTGCCGAATTACAACGTCGCCGGCATCGCCAAGGCCGCGCTCGAGTCGATCGTGCGCTATCTCGCCTACGATCTCGGCACGCGCGGCATTCGCGTCAACGCGATCTCCGCGGGCCCGATCAGCACCGCATCGTCGCGCCAGGTCGCCGGCTTTTCCGCGATGCCCGCCAAGGTCGCAGCCGCGTCGCCGCTCAAGCGCAGCATCAGCATCACCGACGTCGGCAACTGCGCCGTCTACCTGGCCTCGGATCTCTCGACGCAGATCACGGCCGACGTCCACTTCGTCGACGCGGGCTACCACGCCATGGGGATGATGCCCGAAGCGCCGAGCGCATGAAGGGCGAGCCCGGCGACGACGAACTCGTCGCCATCGTCGCCGCCTACGTGATCCTCACGCGCGAGCGGCGCCGCCTCGCGGCCGTGCCGCCGCCCGATTCCCGCTGGCGCCGGACCGCACGGCTCGAAGCGCTCGAGGCCGCCGGCGCCGGCACGGGCGACGTGGAGCATCGCGCGCGCTGGCGCGCACCGCTCGCGCCGTGAACGCGCCGTTTGCGAAGATCCTCATCGCGAACCGCGGTGAGATCGCCGTGCGCGTGATTCGCAGCGCGCGCGAATTGGGCTGCGGCACGATCGCCGTCTACAGCGATCCCGACCGCGATGCGCGTCATGTGGCGATGGCCGACGAGGCCTATCATCTCGGCCCGGCGACACCATCGCACTCCTATCTCAACGTCGAGCGCATCCTCGACGTGGCACGGCGAAGCGGCGCCGACGCGATCCACCCCGGCTACGGTTTCTTCGCCGAGAACGCCGCGTTCGCGCGCGCGGTGATCGCCGCCGGCATGACCTGGATCGGCCCGCATCCCGCGGCGATCGACGCGATGGGCGACAAAGTCCGCTCGCGCCAAGCGATGGTCGCCGCCGGCGTGCCGGTCGTGCCGGGCGGCACGGAACCGCTGGCCGATGCCGCCGCCGCCGTCGAGGCGGCCGCGCGGTACGGCTTGCCGCTCGCGCTCAAGGCGTCGGGCGGCGGCGGCGGCAAAGGCCTCAAGATCGCCACGTCGCTCGACGAGATCCCCTCCGCGTTCGCCAACGCCCAGCGTGAAGCGAGCGCGTACTTCGGCAACGCCACGATCTACGCCGAACGCTATCTCGAGAACCCCAAGCACATCGAACTCCAGGTGCTCGCCGACAAGCACGGGCACGTGCTGCACGTCGGCGAGCGCGATTGCTCGCTGCAACGCCGCCATCAGAAACTGCTCGAGGAAGCGCCCGCGACGATCGCTCCGCGCGTGCGCGCGGCGCTGCGCGAAGCCGGCATCGCCGCCGCGCGCGCGATCGACTATGATAGCGTCGGCACGATCGAATGCCTCGTCGCCGGCGACGACTTCTTCTTTCTCGAGATGAACACGCGCATCCAAGTCGAGCACACGGTCTCCGAGATGATCTCCGGCATCGATCTCGTGCGCGAGCAGATCCTCGTCGCCGCGGGCCGTCCGCTCGGCTTCGATCAAGCGGCGATCGACGCGTCGTTCCGCGGTCACGCGATCGAAGTTCGCGTGAACGCCGAAGATCCGGCGAACGGGTTCCGCCCGGCGCCGGGAACGGTGATGCGCTACGAGGAGCCGGGCGGTTTCGGCGTGCGCGTCGACTCGGCCGCCTCGCCCGGCTTCGTCATCACCGCCGATTACGATTCGATGATCGCCAAGCTGATCGTGTGGGCGCGCGACCGCGACGAGGCGCGCGCGCGCTTGCGCCGCGCGATCGACGAGTACGTGATCAGCGGCGTGCCGACCACGCTCGGTCTCTTGCGCGCGCTCATCGATCACCCGCCGGTCGTCGATGCGACCTACGGCACGCAAACGCTCGAGGCGTTCGCCGCAAGCGGAACGTTCGCCGCGGCCTCGCACGATGACGGGCATGAGACGCCGGCGGCGCCCGCGCCCGCGAGCGACGTCGTCACGGTCGAGGTGAACGACCGGCTCTTTCGCGTGCGCTTCGTCGACCTGCCGCTGCCGGCGTCGAACGGCGCGGCAGCGCCACGCGTCGCGAAGAAGACCGCACCGGCGAAGCGCGCGCCGGACGCGCAGGGCAACGACGTGCTCTCACCGATGCACGGCGTCGTCGTCGACGTGCCGGTCGCGCCGGGCGCGAGCGTCGCACAAGGCGACGTCGTCGCGGTGATCGAGGCGATGAAGATGATGAACGAGATCCGTGCGCACCGCGCTGGCGCCATCGCGGCCGTGCACGTCGCCGCCGGCGCGACGGTCGAAGCGCGCGCGCCGCTCGTGACCTTCACCGAATGAACCCGCGCCTCGCGCTCGCCGTGCGGATCGCGCTCGTCGCGGGCTTCGTCACCGACGCGGGCGTCGGCGTGCTCTGCGTCTTCGCACAGCCGTTGCTCGGGCCGCTGCTCGGCGTGCCGGTGAAAGATCCCGCGATCACGGCCTTCCTCGGCGGCGAACTCATCGTCGCGTCGGTCGTGTACGTGCTGGTCTTCCGCGACCTCGCGCGCTGGGGCGCGCTGCTGTGGCTGTGCGCGCTCGATCAGACGCTCGGCATCGCGATCCCGGCCGTGCAGATCGCGCTCGGCCACGTGCCCGCGACGCTGCAGACGCTCGGCCCGATGCCGCTGCAAGTCGTACTCGTCGCCCTGTACGTGATGGGCGCCCGGGCGTCGGCAACTTCCGCCCCCGATCCCGGGGTTGCAAGGAGACAACGTCCCGAGGAGCCGTCATGACCATCGCCGAGCAAACCGATAGCCTCGAACAGCTGTTTCAAGAAGCGGTCGTCGAGCATGCCGAACCGCTGTGGCCGAAGCTCGGTGAACTCTCGCCGCCGTTCCCGGTCGCGAAAGCGACGCCGTATCTGTGGTCGTACGAGCGTCTGCGTCCGTTCTGCGAACGTGCCGCGCGCCTGGTCGGCACCGAGCTCGCCGAGCGTCGCGTCTTCATGCTGATCAATCCGTCGATGAAGCCGCCCCACACGACCGACACGCTCTACGCCGGGCTTCAGACGATTCTGCCGGGCGAGACGGCTCGGGCGCACCGGCATACGCCGTTCGCCTTGCGGTTCATCATCGAGGGCTCGCGCGGCTTCACTGCCGTCGAGGGCGAGAAGGTCATGATGGAGCGCGGCGACATGGTGCTGACGCCGTCGTGGGAATGGCACGATCACGGCAACGAAGGCGACACGCCGATGATCTGGATGGACGGCCTCGACCTGCCGCTTTGGCAGATGCTGCCGGCCAATTTCACCAATCACTACGAGTCGCTGCGGTATCCGTCGGCGCTGCTCAACGATGCGTCGAACCGCAAGTATCCGTGGGACGAGATGCAGGCGAAGCTCGACGCGGCACCCGGTGCGACCGCCGAAGAACGCTACCGCCTGCGCACCAACGGCGCCGAGATCAGCGCGACCTCGGGTGCTTCGGCGCTGCGGCTCGATGCCGGTGCGGCGACCGCGCCGCTGCGCGAAACCGCGAGCGCCATCTTCCACGTGTACGAAGGCAGCGGACACTCGACGATCGGCACGACCGTGTTGCATTGGAAAGCGGGGGACACGTTCGCGGTACCGGCGTGGCAGCGCGTCGTGCACGAGAACGACGGTGGTGCGCGCGCATATCTCTTCCGCTTCGATGACCGCCCGCTGATGCAGGCGCTCGCCAGCTACCGCAGCGACGACGGAATCGACGCCTAGCGCATCTGTAGGGTCGCTATCGCCCGCCGTACAAGTCGACGGGCGATGGTACAACGATCCACGTCGACGTTCGTCGGCGTCGTCCTGACGCTGATCCTGGTCCTCGGACTCTTGATCGGCGGCGGGTTCTATGTGCGAACGCTGATCACGCAAGCGTTCGACGACACGGCCGCGATCCGCGCGGCACTCGGCTACTCGCGGCAGATACTCGTCGCACAGCTCGACGAAGAGACGGGCGTCCGCGGCTTCGCTGCAACGGGCGATCGCGTCTTCGTCGGACCGTACGATACGGCGCGCGCGCGGTTTCCGGTGCTCGCCACGAAGCTGCAGGCGGAGCTCGACGCCATCGGCGAGCACGACGCCTACGCCGCCGCGGTCGACGCCGCTGCGATCAACGCGCGGTGGGTGCAGATGGTCGCGCAACCGATCCTCGCGTCGCATCCCGATCTGCAACACGCGATCGTGCTCGAACTCGAGGGCAAAGCGCTCATCGATCGCTTCCGCGCCGATAGCGATCGGATCAACGCCGACGTCGTCCACCGCCAGCAGGTCAGCCAAGCGGCGATCCGCGATGCGATCGACCGCATCAACGTCCTCGTCGGAACGGCGGCCGTCTTCATCGCGGCGGTCGGCGCGGTGTTCCTCGAAATGCAGCGCCGAAACGACGTGCGCATCCAGCGCGAACGCCTCCGCGCCGAACACGAACAGCGCGAAGCCGAAACGCTGCGCGCGGCCTACGACGCCGAGAAGCGCATCGCCGACTCGCTGCAAGAGGCGATCGCGCAGCGTCCGCTGCCCACGCTTCCGACGTTGCGCTTCAGCGCGACCTACGTTCCCGCCACCGAAGAAACGAAAGTCGGCGGCGACTGGTACGACGCGCTCGAACTGCCGAACAACCGCGTGCTCTTCGCGATCGGCGACGTCACGGGGCACGGCATCGAGGCCGCCGTCACGATGAATCGTGCCCGCCAAGCGCTCATCAGCTCGGCGCTGCTCGAAGGCGACCCGGCCGCCGTGCTCGGTCGCGTGAACGCCGAGATGTACCGCCAGAACGCTCCGCTCGTCACCGCCGTCGCGGGATTCGCCGATGCGGGAACATACGAGTTCGTGTACTCGACCGCGGGGCATCCCCCACCACTGCTCATCGAACCCGGCCGCCGGCCGCGCCTGCTCCCGTGCGGATCGCTGCCGCTCGGCGCGCTCGGCGGGTCGGTCTATCAGCTCCACCGCATCCAATCGGTACCGGGCGCGACGCTCGTGCTCTACACCGACGGCGCGGTGGAACACTCGCGCAACGTGATCGAAGGGGAGGAACTGTTGATCGAAGCGGCCGCCGGCGCGGCTGAACAGCGCGTGGACGACACGGCGTCGTTCATCCACAAGACCATCTTCGACGGGCGTGCGGTCGGCGACGACGTCGCGATCCTCACCATCTCGTTTGCCGCCGAGACCGCGACCGGCTTGCGCATCTCGGCGGACGACGCCCAGTCGGCCTTCGTCGGGCGGCTCGGCCGCAACGGCCCCGCGCGCACGAGCAGGGTCGCGCCGCAGAACCGCCGCAGCACCGCGCTGCCGGAGCGTCGCGCATCGTGAGCGCCATCTCGGTCATTCGCCTGACAGGCGAGCTGGAAATCAGCCGGAAAGACGAGATTTCGCGAGCATTGCACCTCGTCGGATCGGAGGGCGGCGTTCTGGTGGACTTCTTCGACGTCACCTACGCGGACTCGACCACCCTCGCCGAACTGCTCCGCTTTCGTCGTGAAGCGGATGGGCAAGGTATCCCCGTGGCAATCGTGATCGGCAGCCGGCAATTCGCTCGCCTCATCCAGTACGCCGGCCTCGGCGACGCCTTCCCCGTGTTCGACAACCGCGGCGCGGCGCTGACCTATCTCGGCGCGGAAGCGAAAGCCTGATGCTCGGCACGTCGCACCTGCGGTTGAATTGTCTCGCGCGGCCCGAATCCGCCAAGCCGATCCGGCACGCCGTCGCGGCGTTTCTCGCGGTGTTCGAACTCGATCCCGATTTCGCCGACGACGTGCTGACCGCCACCGGCGAAGCGCTGGCGAACGCGATCGAACACGCCTACGCGGGCCGCGACCCGGCCGACATCGAGGTGCATGCGGCCTACGAGGACCAGGTGAAGCTCTCGGTCGACGTCTGGGACCGCGGCGACTTCATCGAACGCGAGCGCCAGCCGAACCGCGGCTTCGGCATCCGCATCGTGCAAGCGATCGCAAGCGACGTCCGCATCGAGACGAACGGCGGAACGCGCGTGCACATGGAGTTTCTTCCCCCGACGGTCACGGGCGGGTAACATGGCCGCGCGCGACGTCAACGCCAGCGGCATTTCGCTGGAGCCGTTCTACGTCGCGCCCGCAAGCGAGCGCACCCCACCCGGCACGTTTCCCTATACGCGCGGCATCCGCGCCGACATGTATCGCGGCCGCACCTGGACGATGCGCCAGTATGCCGGCTTCGCGACGGCCGCCGAGTCGAACGAACGCTATCGCTATCTGCTCGAGCGCGGTGTCACCGGACTCTCGGTCGCCTTCGATCTGCCGACGCAACTCGGCTACGATTCCGACGCGCCGCAATCGCGCGGCGAGGTCGGCAAGGTGGGCGTCGCCATCGACTCGATCGACGACGTCGCGACGCTCTTCGCGGGTATCCCGCTCGACGGCGTGACGATCTCGATGACGATCAACGCCCCGGCGTCGATTCTGCTGGCGTTCGTGCTCGCGCTCGCACGTCGCCGCGGCATCCCGTTCGACAAACTCGGCGGCACGGTGCAGAACGACGTGCTCAAAGAGTACGTCGCGCGCGGCACGTACATCTTTCCGCCGGCGCCCTCGATGCGGCTCGTGACCGACGTGATGGCCTACGCCGCCGACCACGTGCCGAACTGGAACACGATCTCGATCTCCGGCTACCACATCCGCGAAGCCGGCTCCACCGCGCTCCAAGAGATCGCGTTCACGCTCGCCAACGCGAAAGCGTATCTCACCGCCGCGGTGCGCAGCGGTCTCACGGTCGACGCCGTCGCGCCGCGCATCTCGTTCTTTTGGAACGCGCACAACGACTTCTTCGAGGAGATCGCGAAATTTCGCGCGGCGCGCACGCTGTGGGCCGAGATCGTGCGCGACGAGTTCGGCTCGACCGATGCGAAGTCGCAGCTGCTCCGCTTCCACACGCAGACCGGCGGCTCGACGCTCACCGCGCAAGAGCCCGACAACAACGTCGTGCGCGTGACGCTGCAAGCGCTCGCCGCCGTGCTCGGCGGAACGCAATCGCTGCACACCAACGGCAAAGACGAAGCGCTCGGTCTCCCGACCGCCGACGCGGCGCGCGTCGCGCTGCGCACGCAACAGATCATCGCATACGAGAGCGGCGTGACCGACGTGGTCGATCCGTTGGCCGGCTCGTACTACGTGGAATCGTTGACCGATCAGCTGATCGCGCGCGCGCGCGACGTGATCGCCGAGATCGACGCGATGGGCGGCGCGGTCGCGGCGATCGAGTCGGGCTGGATGCAAGAGCAGATCGGCGAGTCCGCCTACCGCGCGCAACAGGCGATCGAACGCGGCACGGCACCGGTGATCGGCGTGAACCTCTTCGCCGACGAGCGCGGTGCCGAGATTCCGATCCAGCGCATCGATCCCAAGATCGAACGCGAGCAGATCGAGCGCGTGCGCGCCGTTCGCGCCGCGCGCGATCCGGTGCGCTGGGAAACGACGATGGCCGCGGTGCGGCGCGCGGCCGAGGGCACCGCCAACCTGATGCCGGCGTTCATCGAAGCCGTCGACGCGGGCGCGACGGTCGGCGAAATCGCCGGCGTGCTGCGCGGCGTCTTCGGCACGCACGTCGCGACGGAACGCATCGCATGAAGAACGCGCCGATCGATCACGTCGCGATCGTCGTCGCCGATCTCGAGGCGACGATCGCGTTCTACACGCAGACGCTCGGGTTCAGCGAGGTCTACCGCGAGACGGTCGCCGATCAGGGCGTCGAGGCGGTCGGGCTGCGCGCCGGAGAATCGCTGATCGAACTCTTGCGTCCGCTCGATGAGGGCTCGCCGATCGCGCGCTTCCGCGGCGACGCGCCGGCGCGACTGCATCATACGGCCTATCGCGTCGACGACGTCGCGGCCGAGCTCGCGCGCCTCAAAGCGCTCGGCGTTCGCCTGATCGACGAGCGGCCGCGCCGCGGCGCGCACGGCAACACGATCGCTTTCTTACATCCGAAGTCGACCGGCGGCGTGCTGATCGAACTCTGTCAGCCCGCGGGTGGCGCGGCATCAGGTTCGCCGAGCCGGGCGACGATGTAGGCGACGACGGCCGTCGTCAACTCATCGATCAGCGAACGGCGCACCTCCGCGTCGGATTCGCCCGCGATGTCACTTCCGACGCACCGAATGATCGCCGCCGACGTTCGCACGATCGGCGCCATCTTCTCGCGCGGCGTCTGCGGATAGATGAGCGCGAGCACCGGAATGCCGTTCTCGAACTCTTCCTTGATCGCGCGAATCGACGGCCCGCGTTGCGGATCGGCGGCGAGGAGCGTTCCGATCGCGCGATGGCGCTCGGTGAAGCCCACGATCTCCACGATCCCGCGACGCACGAGCTCCCGGAGCGTGAGTGGTGCGCCGGGGACCACGACCGCCGCGATGATGCTCCGCCACGACCGGACGTACTCGTCGGCGATCGCTTCGACGATGGCGTCCTTGTTCGGAAAGTACTGGTAGAGCGACCCGATCCCGAGATCCGAGGCATGCGCGATCGCGTTCATGCTGGTGCCGTCGATGCCGTGCGCCGCGAACAGTTCGGCCGCAGCCGCGATGATCGATTCGATCCGGCGCTCGCCACGTTCCTGACGCTTGCGAACGACGAACCGCGAACCGGCTGTTGACATTTGCGAGCAATATATCGTATATTTCCGTCCGATCCCTTTTACGAGCATTTACTCGTATTATTCAGCGGAGGCGGATGTGGGCGATTCGGCACCGGCGACGGACCCCAAACGGAATGTCGAAGAGCACGGCACCCGCCGGGTGATCGTCGTGCTCGCCGTCATGTGCGCGGCGCTGATGCAGACGCTCGACTCGACGATCATCAACGTCGCACTCCCCTACATCGAGGGCAATCTCGGCGCGACGATCGATCAGGCGACGTGGGTCGCAACGGGCTTCATCGTCGCCAACGTGATCGTGATCCCGCTGACGCCGTGGCTCGCGAGGCGGCTCGGCCGCAAGCGCTACTTTGCCATCTCGATCATCGGCTTCACGATGGCGTCGATGGCGTGCGGGCTCGCACCCTCGCTCGGCATCCTGATCGCGGCGCGCGTCGTCCAGGGCGCGTTCGGCGGCGGCCTTCTCGCCGTCGCGCAACCGATTCTCATCGACACGTTCGGACCGAACGAACTCGGCACGAGTCAGGGCATCTTCACCATCGGCGCCGTGTTCGGTCCCGCAATCGGTCCTGCGCTGGGCGGCATCTTGACCGACAATCTCGACTGGCGCTGGGTGTTCTTCATCAACCTGCCCTTCGGCATCATCGCAGCCACCCTCGTGATCTTGTATCTTCGCGACCCGCAAGACGCCGAGCACGTTCCCGGTGACATCGCCGGCATTCTGCTCCTCGCGATGGGCGTCGGCTCGATTCAGTACGTGCTGGGTGAGGGCGAGCGCGCCGACTGGTTCGATAGTCCGGTCATCTGCGGCTTCGCCCTGGCCGGCGTGGTCGGGTATGCCGGCTTCGTGCTGTGGGAACTCTTCGGCTCGCGGACGCCGATCGTCAAGCTATCCGTTTTTCGCAACCGTAGCGTGGCCGTCGGCTCGATGATCGCCATCACGCTCGGCGTGCCCCTGTTCGGATCCACGTTGATCCTTCCGCAATTCGTCACCGGCGTGCTCTCGTTTCCGGCGACGCTGAGCGGCTATCTCATTCTGATCCGTGCGTTACCGATCGCGCTCACGACGCCGATCGTCGGAGTCGTCGTCCAGAGCGGCAGGGTCGATCCGCGCATCCTTCTCGGGCTCGGTGTTCTCATCACGGGAGCCGGCACCGTTTGGCAGGCGGAGAGCACGACAAGCACGTCCGACTTCGGGACGTTCATGCCCCCGCTCATCGTGCAGGGTGTCGGTTGCGGAATGCTCTTCGTGCCGCTGTTATTTAGCGTCTTGGGATCCCTGAACGATCCCGGCGACCGTTCGTCGGTCAGCGCATTTATCAACCTGTTCTTTCAACTCGGAGGATCGATTTCGGCGGCAACGCTCGTCACCGTGCTCGACCGGCGCGAAGATCAGCACCTGGATACGCTCTCGAGCTTCGTCACGCTCAGCCGCGTGCCCGTTCGTATGGCGATCGACGCCGCCGGAAACCGGCCGGAGGCGCTCGGCGGGCTCGCGCAACTCGTGAGCCAGCAATCGGCAGCCTTCGCCTTCGCCGACGTCTTCCTGTTGATCGCCGCCGCAACGCTGGTGGTCATTCCGCTCACGCTGTTTCTTCCGAGGGCCTCCAACAACGACGTCACGATCGAGATGGCATGAGAACGATGATCTCCGAGGCCGAACGCCTGGCAGGTCCGGACGCCGACACGCGTCGATTCATTGCGACGATGAGCGCGCACGTCGCGCATCTCGTGCCCGGCCAAATCGCCCGCGCAGCGCTGCTGACCCAACTCGAGGCGATGCTGATGCGCGGCACCGCGTCGTGCGAGTTCGATCTGGACGACGCGTGGCGCGGCGTCGCCGCCATCGTTCGGGACGTCGTGCGCGGAGTTCCCGAGAGTCGCGATGCGCGTGCCGAAGCGGCGTACCGCTATCTCATCGCCTTTCTTCGTGAGAACGCGGATTTGTTCGAGCAGCGGCGCTTCGCCGCTACGACCTGAAGCCGTAGAGGCCGTTGCCCATCGGATCGGCGACGTAGATCTTGTAGGCCTTCTTGATGCCGAGCGACTGCGTGTAGTAGATGTGCACCGGCGTGTCGGGTGCGAGGTCCTTGGTCTGGATGCTCTTGCCGTCGCGCAGGTTCGCGTACTTCGGCAGGTAGAGGAACGACTGATCGGACGCGTTGCCGTCGATGCAATGGACCTTGATGTTGACGTCGGAGACGTGACGGATGTAGCCGTGGCACTCCTTGAAGTGACCGCCGGCCGGCAGCGTGCCATTGTCGCTCGCCGGCGGCGTCGCGCCCGGGCCCGGCGGCGGCGCTTGCGCGGCCGCGCCGAGCGGCAACGCAACGGCGAGCGCGCCGGCGGCAAGCGTCGCGAGAACGTGGGCGAAGGGTCTCGTCATGGGAGTCCTTTCATGATCGAGTGCCGCACGATGGCGAGCGCCGAACGCTACGACGCGTTCGGGCTCATGCGGCGATTTCGCACGGACGAAGCCGCGCTGGGTGAGGCGCTCACCTTGTTCGTCGAGCGCCCCGATTACGGGTTCGTTTGGCTGGGCTACGTGGACGATCATCCCGCGGGGTGCGTGACGGCGGCGCTCGGCATCGACACGGACACGGGCGGTATCGTCGCAACGTTGCGCGATTGCTTCGTCGTTCCGCAGCACCGGCGACGCGGGCTCGGCTCGGCACTGCTCGTGACGCTCGAAGCGCGCCTCGCCCAACTCGAGGTCGTGCGCATCGACGCGCTCGGCGGCGGCGATCCGGCGCTGCGGCCGTTCTTCGAAGCGCGCGGCTACCGCAGCGGCGGCACCATCTTCACGCATCGTCGATGACGCCGGCGAGCCGGCCGTCGGCTGCGGCGAGCAGCCCCTCCGCGGCGCGACGGTCGACGCCGCGACGGGCCATCACGATCGCCGTCTTGACGCTGCCGCCGGCGGCGTCGAGCAGCGTGGGCGCGTCGACCTCGCCCGCGATCTCGCGCACCAGACGTTCCGCGCGCGCGCGCAACTTCGCATTGCTCGCGACGACGTCGACCATGCGGTTGCGGTAGGTCTTGCCGAGCGCGATCATGACCGCCGTCGAGATCGTGTTCAGCACGATCTTCTGCGCCGTTCCCGCGCGCATGCGCGTCGAACCCGCAATCGGCTCGGCACCGGTGATCACCTCGATCGCGATCTCGGCCGCCGCCGCGAGCGCGCTTTCGCGCACGTTGACGACCGCGATCGTGCGAACGCCGCGCGCGCGTGCCGCCCGTAGCGCGGCACCGACGAACGGCGCGCCGCCGCTCGCCGAGAGGCCGATCAGCACGTCGCCGGCCTGGAGGTCGTCGACCGCGGCCGCGCCCGCGTCGGCGTCGTCTTCGGCGCCTTCGATCGAACGGCGCAGCGCCGCGTCGCCGCCCGCGATGCGCCCTTCGTAGCGATCCGCGGCGAATCCGAACGTCGGCGGCAACTCCGAGGCGTCGAGCACGGCGAGACGGCCGCTCGTCCCGGCGCCGATCGACACCACGCGCCGGCCCGCGCGCAGCGCCGGAACGATCGCGTCGACCGCGCGCGCGATCGCCTCGCGCGCGTCGACGACCGCGTCGACCGCCGCGAGTTGCGCGTCGATCAGCACGTGCACGCAGCGCGCCGTCGACACGCGATCGATCTCACCGGTCGAGGTGTCGACCCCTTCCGTCGACGGCAGCCGCGTCACGCGCCGAGCGCCTGCGCGATGCGAACCGCGCCGTCGAGCGCGTTGCTCCCGCGCACGATCGACGCGCCCGGCAGATCGCCGCCGATGCGCGTCTCGAGCAGAAACGTCAGCATGCTGTTCTCCGCGAAGAGCCCGCCGCACAGCGCGACCGCGGGCGACGCATCGACCAGGCGCGTTTGGGTCGCCGCGCTCTTCACCAGATCGCCCAGGTCGAGCGCGGCCTGCTGCACGATCTTGCCGGCGACGCGATTGCCCTTGCCCGCAAACGCGACGATGCTCGGCGCGAGCGCCGCGATCGTCGCCGGCACGAGCGGCGCATCGTAGAGCATCGCGAGGTACGCATCGCGGTCGGCCACGCGCAGTTCGCGCGCGACGAGATCGGTCGTCTCGTCGGCGCGGACGCGGCCGTCGAGCACGCGACCGTAGGCGCGCACCGCGGCCATGCCGACCGCAAACGCCGAACCCTCGTCGCCCGCGAGGTAGCCGAGACCGCCGACCCGCGCGCAGAGGTCGCCGTTTTCCGCGTACGCGCACGAGCCGGTTCCGGCGATCAGGACGATGCCCGGGCCCGCGGGGATCGCACCGCGCAGCGCGATCGACGCATCATCGGCGACGACCACGCGACTTTCCCGATAGGCGCCCGCGACCAGATCGCGCAGCTCGTCGGCGACGCGCGCGCGCCCGGCACCCGCGGCGCCGATCGCGATCGCCGCGGGCCGATCGTGCACGAGCACCCGGCGGATCGTCGTGAGGATCGCGTCGGCCGCATCGTTGACGCCGATGGAGCTCGCGTTCGCGCCCGGCCCCTCCGCCGAGCGGATGACCGTGCCCGCCACGGCGACCGCCGCTCGCGTGGTCGATCCGCCCGCATCGACGCCGACCACCAGACGATCCGAAGTGCTCATCGTCGAGCCTCTTCGCTTCCGACGCGTTCGAGCAATGCCGCAAGGCCGGCCGGAGCGATCGCACCGAGGACACGCGGCCCGCGCGCGCCCGTCACCCGCGGCAACCCGGCCGGGCGTTCGCGGAGCGCTTCCCGGCCGAGGATCGCGAACGCGATCGCCTCCTTGGCGTCGGCATCGACGCCGTACGCGTCAGACCGCTCGATCGCGAGACCGGGCAGCGCCCGTTCCAGGCCCGCGAGCACGGAGAGGTTGTGCACGCCGCCGCCGCTCACGATCAGCCGGGCGGCATCGGGCGCGTAGCGCCGGATCGCATCGGCGACGGTGGCGACGGTGAAGGCGGTCAGCGTCGCCACCGCATCCTCGAGCGAGTGCGCGTCGAGCCGCGCGCGCAGATGGCCGACGAACGCGCCGCCGTAGCGCTCGCGACCGGTCGACTTGGGCGGCGCCGCGCGCAGATACGGATCGTCGAGCAACTCCGCCAGCAGCGCATCGTCGGCCGTTCCGGCCGCGGCCAGCCGGCCCGCACGATCGAACCGGTCGCGCCCGGCGGTGCGCAATTCGACGTACGTATCGATCGGGAGATTCGCCGGGCCGCTATCGAAGGCGATCAGCGCACCCGCATCGCGGCCGGCCGGCATCACGCTGAGGTTCGCGATGCCGCCGAGGTTCAGCGCGACGCGCGTCTCGGTCGCCGATGCGAGCAACAACGCGTCGACGTAGGGAACGAGCGGCGCGCCCTGACCGCCGGCGGCCGTGTCGGCGCTGCGGAAATCGTAGATCACGGTGCGACCCGTCGCTTCGCGTATGCGAAACGGATCGCCGATCTGCAGCGTGTGGTGCGCGTTGCCGTCGTGCGCGAGCGTGAGCCCGTGCGATGCGACGAAATCCGCGTCCCACGCGCCGACCGCGCGCGCCGCGCGTGCGAACGCATCGCCCACGTCGGCGTGCAGACGCGAGAGCGCGAGCGCGCCGAGCCGCGCCGGCGGATACGCGGCTTGCACGCGCGCGCGCAACTGCGGGTTGAAGGGCACCATCGCGAAGGCGAGCGTTTCGACCGCATACCCGGCGCCGCGTGGTTCGAGCGATACGCGTGCCGCATCGATGCCGTCGAGCGACGTGCCGCACATGAGTCCCACCGCGATCATCGAGCGTAGGCTTCCACCGCCGCGTCGCAGATCGCTGCGCGCACGTCGCGGAGATCGTGCCGGCCGAAGTGCACCGCGTTGGTGAGGATCGTGATCGAGAGATCGCGCTCCGGATCGGCCCACACACACGTGCCGGTGAAGCCCGTGTGGCCGAAGCTCGCGCGCGACATCGCCGCGCCGCACGAGTTGTCGTCGCTGGTCTTGAGCGCCCAGCCGAGTCCGCGACGCAGAACGGCGTCGGGCGCCGCCTCGCTCGTTGCGGCGAGCGCCAACGCCGCCGGCAGCGGTGAGGAGCGCCCGAAGCGTGGAGCGAGATACCATTCCGCGAGTCGCGCGACCGCCCGCGCGTCGCCGAAGAGCCCTGCATGGCCCGCGACGCCGCCGGCGAGCGCCGCCTTCTCATCGTGCACCGCGCCCTCCACGAGCCCGCGCCACGCATCGCGCTCGGTCGCGGGAATCGCTTCGCGCGACGGCCGCGTGCGATAGCCGACGCCGCACGCACCGAGCGCGCGCACCGACGTCTCCACGGTGGTGCGCAACGCGCGACCGTTGCTGCGCGCGAGCACCACGCCGAGCGCGAGGAACCCGATGTCGCTGTAGATCACGCGCGCGCCGGGCGCGTCGACGAGCGGCGTGCGCAGCGCGAAGGCTTCCACGTTCTCGCCGAAGAGCGTGCGGTAATCGGCGCCGCTCCGAAAGCCCGCCGTGTGCGCGAGCATCTGGCGCAGCGTGATCGGCGCGTGCGCCGTGCCGCGCCATTCGGGCACGAGCGCATCGAGCGGTGCGTCGAGTGCGAGCAGGCCGCGCGCGACGCGATCGAGCGCCACCGAGGCGAGGAACACCTTCGTGATCGACGCGAGATCGAAGCGCGTGTCGACCGCGACGGGCACGCCGCCATCGGCGCGCGTGCGCCCGGCCGCGCGCTCGTACACCGGCCGTCCCGCGCGTTCGACGCGCACCACCGCGGCACTATACCGCGTGCCGAGCGATGCGGCGACGATGGCGTCGAGCTTATCGGAGCGCGACATCCGCGTCGACCGGCAACCGTCCCAGCGGCTCCGCTCGCCCGCACAACGCATCCGCGCACGCCTCGAACATCAGCGCGTCGTCGCCGTAGGTGCACGCGACGTTGCGCGCCGCCGGAAACGCGAAGGCGTCCCACGGTTCCGCGGCCGCGATTACGATCGTCTCGGGAGCCGCGGCCAGCAGCCGTTCCACCGCCGCGCGTTGGGCGGCATGGAGTCGCGCGCGCCGCACGACCGCGACGAAGTTGCGGTCGCCGAGCGAGGGCACGAGCGCGACGAGCAGGTCGACGTCGTCGGCGTCGGGCGCGAGCGGCACGCGCATCACCTCGCTGCGCAGCCGGCGCGCGCGCAGCGCGGCACTGAGCGAGGGCTGCGTGGCGCGCGCGCCGCCCGCGCCGTCGAACGCCGTGCCCTCGAACGAGATCACCGTCACCGGACGATCGAGCCGCAACCGCATGTCGCCCCGCACCAGCGTCACCGCGCGGCTCGCGATGCGCGCCGGCTCGCCTTCGTCGAGCGGGTCCGCGAAGGGCGCGAGTTGCGCGTAGCGCTCGCGCAGCGCCCGCACGCGCGAACGCGCTTCGCCGACGCGCGCGGACGCGAGACGCCCCTCATCGGCCGCCGCGGCGACCGCGGCGGCGACCTCGCGGGCGAGTGCGAGCGAATGGCTGACCGTCAGCAGATCCGCGCCCGCAGCGAGCGCGGCGACGCCCGCGGCGACCGTCCCCGGCGCGCGCGCGATCGCTTCCATCTGCAGACAGTCCGTCGCGATGACGCCGCGGAAGCCGAGTTCCTCGCGCAACAGCCCGGTGAGGATGCGCGGCGAGAGCGTCGCAGGACGCTCGGCATCGAGTGCCTCGACGACCACGTGCGCCGTCATCACGATCGGCACCACGCCTGCGGCGATCGCCGCCGCGAACGGAACCAGATCGCGCGCGCGCAGCAGCGCTTCGTCCGCGACGACGTGCGGCAGCGCGAGGTGCGAATCGACCGCCGTCGCGCCGTGACCGGGAAAGTGCTTGATCGCCGCTGCGACGCCGCCGCTGATCAAGCCGCGCGCGAACGCGCCGGCGTACGACGCGACGCGCTCCGGATCGCCGCCGTAGGCGCGGCTGCCGATCACCGTGTTGTCGGGATCGACCGCGCAGTCGCCGACGGGCGCGTAGTCGACGCTGATGCCGAGCCGGGCGAGATCGCGGCCGACGAGCCGGCCGAGCCGCGCGCACGCGTCGACGTCGCCCGCCGCACCGACCGCCATCGCCGGCGGCAACGCCGCAACGCCGTCGGTGATGCGTGCGACCCGGCCGCCTTCCTGATCGATCGCGATCAGCGGCGGGAGCGGCTGCGTCGCGCGCAACGCCGCGACCAGCTCGCGCAGCTCGTCCGGCCGGCCGACGTTGCGCGCGAAGAGCACGATCGCGCCGGGCGCGAGCGCGGTCAGTTCCGCCAGCGGCGCCTCCGCCGCCGTGCGTCCTTCGAACCCGGCCGTCACCAGCTCCGCCGCCGCCGACGGCGTCACGGCAGAATGCGAATGATCTGGGCGACGTACGTGCCGCCGACGACGCTGGAAAAGATCTGCACGTGCTCGCCCGGCTTCAAGTCGAGGATCGAATGATAGCCCGCATCGCGGCCCTGGATCGTCGTCGAGGGCATCACCGTCACCGCCAAGCGGCCGCGACCGCCGCCGTCGACCGCGACCGTGCTCTTCTGATAGTCGACGACGGTGAGCCGTCCATCGATCATGCCGCCGTCGCGCGCGGAGCGCTCGGCGGCACGCGCGGGTTCCGGCGTCGGCGCTGCGCCCGCCGCGATGGGCGCCAGGAGCAAGAGCAACACGAGCACCGTTCGCAGCATGACATTCGATGGAACGCGCAGCGCTAGCCGACCGTTTCGACCGATGCGAGATACGCGGCGCGGGCGGCCGCATCGCCGCTGCGCGCGGCCGCGACGCGACCGCGCATGAGCCGGATCGCATCGTCCTCGGGCAGCTGTCCGGTCAGCGCGATTCGCAAGCCCATCAGCGTCTCATCGGGCACGCGCGCACCGAGCAGTTCCAGCGCGCGATAGAACGGCTGCGCCGGCTCCCCCGGATCGCGATCGGCGAGTACGGCGGCGATCGCCGCCGCCTTTGCCGGCGAGCCGTCGAGGAGATATCCGTCGAGTGGCGTCACGCGGCGGCGGTGTCAGTCGAGATCGGCTTCGAGCGCTTCCGCCGTCCGTTGCATCACGCGCGCCAGCAGCGCGATCGCGCCGGCACGATTCGTGTTGAGCAGCATGTACTGCATGCGGTCGTTGGGGTGGAGCACGACGAAAATGCCCTTGCTCCCGGTCGTGATCGACTTCAGAATCCGGTCGATGAACGCACGGTCCTCCGCGTCGAGCTGAACGGCCGCCGACTCTTCCGCCAGCAAGTCGCTCAAGAAAGTATCCAGATTTTCGGGTACGTCCATGAAAAGAAACCCCTACCCTCAACGATAAGGACCGCGCTATATCGAATATCGGCTTGAGGTGGATGACACTTAAGGTGACGCGACAACCTGTGGAAAGAATTCCGAGCCCGTCCTCGCGGCGGCGGGAAAGCAAGCATTGGCAGCTGGCGGCGACCGTCACGCTTGTCTCGCTCGCCGCGTGCAGCTCGCCCCCGGCCAATGCTCCTCAGCCGGCCGTCACCCAATTCGAGGCGGCGGCGAACGACGCGCTGCTCACGACCGAGGTGAAGGCCAAGCTGATCACCGTCGACATCGATTCGACCGCCTCGCTCGGCGTGCACGTGGTGCACGGCGTCGCGACGCTGACCGGCGCCGTGCGCACGACGGCAGCGCGCGAACGCACGGTCGCGGCGGCGAAGTCGGTGCAGGGCATCCGCGTGGTGCACGACGATCTGCGCGTCGATCCGCGCGTTCCCAACGTGACGGGTCGCATGGGCGACGCGGCGCTTGCCGGCCGCATCGCCGCCGCGATCTTCACCCAGACCGGATCGACGGCGGTGCGCGTCGACGTGCACCAGGGCGTCGTCACGCTGCGCGGCAGGGTCACCGACCCGCGCCTGCGCGACGCCGCCGTCGACACCGCGCGCGACACCTCGGGCGTCAAGCACGTGGTCGACGACATGGGCGCCGCCGGGATGTAGGTTACGCCCGAGGCGCGCCGGCGTCGAAGCGCATCGTTACGGTGCCGAACACGCCGAAATCGCCCACGATGTCGACGCCGCGCGCGACGGTCTGCGCACCCGTGCAGGTGCCGGTCGTCACGATCTCGCCCGCGGCGAGATCGATCCCGCACGACGAGAGCGCATTCGCGAGCCAGACCAAGCACGTGATCGGGTGACCGAGCACCGCACTGCCGTGGCCGGCCGCGATCGTCTGCCCGTCCACGATCAACGACACCGCCTGCCCGGGGAGCGATGCGGTCGTCCACGCGGTCGTTTCGCGGCCGAGCACCAATCCGCCGTGCCCGGCGTTGTCGACGAGAATATCCACGATGGGGCGCCCCGGGCGAGACACCAAGACCGAGCCGATGTACTCGAGTGCCGGGACCAGCGTTCCGATGGCCGCGACCACCTCATCGACACCGTATGGCTCGGAGCGAGCCGGGAGCGTGGAACGCAGCGTAAACGCGAACTCCGCTTCGACGATCAACACGTCGGGACGCTGACCACGCACGACCGCCGGAGATCGTGCGATCGTATCGGCGAACATGCGACCCCGAATCGGCTCGGGCGTGCCGAGCAACGCTTGCGTAGCGGTACTCGTCGCGCCGATCTTCCAACCCGCCGGAACGCGCGCGCAACGGTGCGTCACCGCGGCTTGGACGCGATACGCATCGTCGATCGAGCGCGGCGCGAGCGACGCCGGGAGGTCGTCGAGCCAGACACGCGAGCGACGCGCATCGTCGAGCAGCGCGGCCGCCGCCGCCACGTCGTCCGCCGTCACGGCGCCTGATGCGTGACGACGTTGTGCATCGCGCGTGCGTCGCTCGCAAGAAACGCACGCAGGTTGTGCGCGATCAGCGGCACGGCACGATCGTAGAGCTGCTGCACGTCGCCCGCGGCATGGGGCGAGATCATCACGTTGTCCAGCGACCAGAGCGCATCGTCGTCCGGCAGCGGCTCGGGCGAGGTCACGTCGAGCGCTGCCCCGGCGATGCGCCCGTCGGCGAGCACACGAGACAACGCAGCCTGGTCGATCACGTCGCCGCGCGCCACGTTGACCACGATCGCATGGCGCGGCAGCGCGTCCAGCACCGCGGCGTCGATCAGGAAGCGCGTGGCCGCGGAGAGCGGGACCGCAATCACGAGGGCGTCGCTTTCCGGTGCGATCGCGACGATCTGCTCGCGCGTGACGATGCGGTCGAAGCCGGGTGCGGTCGTTCGCGCGTTGCTCACGCCGATCACGCGCATGCCGAAGGCCCGGCATCGGAGCGCGAGCGCCTCGGCGATCGCACCGACGCCCACGATCGTCACGGTCGACCCGTCGAGCACGTCACCACGCGTGCGCACCCAGCGGCGCTCCGCCTGCTGCTGCACGATGCGCCGATAGCGCCGGCGTAGCGCGAGCAGCGAAAGCATGGCGAACTCGGCCACGGCCGGCGCCGCGATGCCGCGCGCCGACGTCACGATGACGTCGGGCCGCAACGCCAAGAGCGGCATGAGCGCTTCGGTTCCGGTCGTGAGCGATTGAATCCAGCGCATGCGAGTCGCCGCGGCGATCATATCGGCCGTTACGAACGGCCCGATCGCGATGAGTGCGGTCGCACTCGGGCAGAGCGGCAATGCGGCAGCGACCGACGGCACGCCATGGAACATCACCTCGGGGAAGGCCGCCGCCAGCGGAGCGCGGAGCGCGTCGTGCCGATCGTCCATGATCAGCACTTCGGGCGTCACTCGCGAAAACTCGGATCGAGCCGATCGGCGAGTCGCAGTAGCGCGGGCCATTCCAGCCACCCGAGCGGATGGAAGTAATCGCCCTCTTCGGGTACCGGCACGAAGCCGTGCTCGAGCACCTTGGCGGCGACGGCCGCCGACGGCGTCGTGATCGGGCGCCCGGTGGCGAGCGCGTCCATCTGTGCCTGCATGGCTTTTTCGAGATGCCAGAACATCGACACGGCTTGACCGATCGTCGACCCGACGACGAGCGTCCCGTGATTGCGCAAGATCATCACGGGTTTGTCGCCGAGATCCGCGGCGAGTCGCTCGCGCTCGTCGCGATACGAGGCGAAGCCTTCGGAATCGTGATATGCGACGCGACCGGAAAACATCATCGCGTGCTGCGTGAGCGGGAGCAGGCCCTCGTGCAGAATCGAGAGCGCCATGCCGGCGCGCGTGTGATTGTGCATCACGCAATTCGCATCGGGCCGAGCCGCGTGTACCGCGCTATGGATCGTGAAACCGCCGACGTGGATGCGATACGGACTCGGCTCGACGATCGTGCCTTCCAGGTCGATCTTCACGAGATTCGAGGCCGTGACTTCATCGAAGCGATAGCCGAACGGGTTGAGCAAGAAGTGCTCCGTCCCGGGCACGCGCGCCGAAATGTGGTTGTAGATCAAATCGGTCCAACCGAAATGCGCGGCGAGACGATAGCACGCGGCGAGATCGACGCGCACGGCCCACTCTTCGGCGCTCACGCGCTTTTCCATCACGTTCTTCATCGCGGGCGGCCGCCGGTGTGGCTCGCGGCGACGAAATCGCCGAGCGTGGGATCCCAGCGATCGATCACGTAGGCGTTCTGGCCGATTCCGCGCTGCGATCCGTCTCGGAAATCGTAGACGCCGTTGATCCCGACCCAACTGTGCAAGCCCAAAACGTAGTCGCGAATCTGTGCCGCCGTTGCGTGCGGGCCGAGTTTGCGCAGCCCGGACACCAAGAGCATCGTCGCGTCCCACGGCAGATTACTCGCGAGATCTGGGCGCACGCCCGCCGCTTTGAACGCCGAGAAGTAGAACGTTTGCGCATCGCGGATCGGCCCCGCAGCGACCGAATCCTTGGCCATCGCGCTGAATCCCGGGAAGTACAATTCCTTCGGCAGCTTCCCCTTATACTGATCGAGCAACGAATACGTCATGTTGCAGGTGCAGGTCGCAATCGGCAAGGTGATGCCGGCATCGCGGATGCCGAGCGTGAGCAAACCGAATTCGCCGCCGACGCCCCAGGCGATCACCGCCTGCGGATTTGCCGCTTGAATGTGCGACATCTGCGCGCCCAAACTCACGTCGGTCGCGTTGTAGTGCTCGTGCGCGACCAGTTGCACGCCTTTGTTTTCCGGCAGCGCCAACGCTGCGGCGGCTCCCCGATCCGTCGCCTGCCCCGTCGCATCGGTGGCCGTCAGGAGCGCAATGCGCGTCCATCCCTTCAACCGGAAGAACCGGAAGAGCACGATCATCCCGTCGGTCGAGCCGGGGCCGGCGGAGAACATATAGCTCTCCGGCTGCGGATAAACCGCTGAGGAGAAACACCACGACACCGGTCCGCCGACGTTGATCAACGGCTGCGTGGCGAGGCACGTCGGCGTGAAGCCCGGACCGAGCAAGACGGGGGCCTTGCTCGCGATCACCTGGTTTGCCAACTGCACGGCGAGTTGCGGATTCGATTGATCGTCGAGCACGTTGAGCGCCAGCGGTTGCCCGTTGAGACCGCCGCTCTTGTTGAGCGCTGCGATTTCGATCTGCAGTGAGCGCTCCTCGGATTGACCGAGGAATGCGGACGCGCCGGTGAGCGAGAGGATGGAATCGATCGTGAACGGCGCTTGCGGTTGCGCGTTCATGGGCAGCGGCGCGAGGCCGATCGCCAACGTGAGGGCGAGGGTGAACCAACGGCGCATGGAACCTCCAGCCGCGTCGAAACCGTGGAAGATATTTCCGTCTCGGAAGTATTCCGAATACTAACGAGTCAGTTTCTGGCTGTCAAGCGGGGCCGGCTTTGCGGCGCTTGAGGGGGCGCGTCTCGGCCGTCAATCCCGTCTGCACGCGGGCGAGGAGATCGAGCAACACGTCGCGTTCGCGCAGGGAGAGATCACGAAAGACGTCTTGAAAGTGGCCCGCGAGGACGGGAAACGCCGTTTTGATCAGGCGTCGCCCCTTCACCGAAAGTTTGACGACGATGCGGCGGCGATCGCTGGGATCGATGTGCCGAACCAAGAGCCCGTCGCGCTCCATCGCATCGACCGTCACGGTGAGCCGCGCGCCCGCCGTATGAATTTCGCGCCCGACGGACTCGATCGGGAGTTCGTTTCCCTCAGCACAGAACAGGGCCATCAGCACGTTGACGGTGCGGTTCGTGAGGCCGTAGTCGGCCAGCCACTCGGCGATCCGCTCGTTCGCGGTGGTCGCGGTGGCGCGCAAGGCGTACATCGCGCGCGCCGACCGCGTTTCGAATGCCGGTGAGAATGCCCGGACGCACGCGGCGACTTGGGCCTCGGAGAGCGTGGTCTGCGAGTCGGACCGTTTCGGCATCTCGCCCCCTTCGAAAGCTCCGGGCAAACACTTGCTCACGCTTCCGCTGCTTGACAATGGCCGGACGGATTCCTAGACTCAGAAAATATTTCCGCTGCGGAATGACCTGCGAGGAGCTTCATGGCACATCGGGCACGGCTTACGGCTGCGGACATCACCGGCGCGTGGGCGATGCTGCCGACGCCCGCGACGGCCGACGCGTCGGACTATCGCTCCACCGACACGGTCAACGTGGCCGAGACGGCGCGCATGGTCGATGGGCTGATCTCCGCCGGCATCGATGGATTCCTCAGCCTCGGCACGTTCGGCGAAGGCGCGACGCTCACGTGGGACGAGAAGCGGACCTATATGGCGACGCTGGTGGAGGCGACGGCCGGCCGTATCCCGGTGTTCGGCGGCACGACGGCGCTCAACACACGCGAGGCCATCACGCAAACGCGCGCGGCCCACGAAATCGGCGTCGACGGCGTGGTGCTCGGCGTGCCGATGTGGTGCAAAGCCGACCTCGCAACGGCGGTACAGTTCTATCGCGACGTCGCGGAAGCGTGCCCCGATGTCGCGATCTGCGTCTACGCGAACCCGCAAGCCTTCAAGTTCGAGTTCACCACGCCGTTCTGGGCGGCGGTGGCGAGCATCCCGCAGGTGGTGACGGTCAAATACCTCGGCATCGGACCGCTCGCCGCCGACCTGCGCGTCACCGCCGGGCGCATCCGTTTTCTGCCGATCGCCGAGGATTACTATGCGGCCGCGCGTCTCGATAGCGCACAGATGACGGCCTTCTGGACGGGGAGCGCGGTGTGCGGGCCGGCGCCCGCGATCGCCTTACGGGATGCCGTCGCGAACGCCGTACGCGATGGCGATTGGACGCGCGCCAAGTCGCTCTCCGACGCGATCAACGATGCCGCGAAGGGTCTCTTTCCCAACGGCGACTTCGCCGAGTTCTCGAAGTACAACATCGGGCTCGAGAAAGCGCGGATGAACGCGGCGGGCTGGGTTGACGTTGGACCGTGCCGTCCGCCCTATCACCTCGTCCCCGAGGCCTACCTCGAAGGCGCGCGCCGTTCGGGCCGCGCGTGGGCCGAACTGCACCGCGCCTGTCTGGCCCCGGCATGACGATCGACGTCCCCGTCATCGTGGTGGGCGCGGGCCCCGTGGGAATGACCCTCGCGATGGATCTCGCTTCGCGCGGGATCGAGACACTGGTCCTCGAGCGGCGGCCACCGCGTCAGGCGCCCGATGCGCGTTGCAATCACGTCAGCGCGCGTTCGATGGAAGTCTTCCGCCGGCTCGGCTTCGCCGATCGCGTGCGCGCGGCGGGGCTCCCGCCCGACCACGCCCACGACGTCGTGTACGCAACGCGCTTCAACGGCTACGAACTCGGCCGCGTGCGAATCCCCGCGGCGCGAGATCGCTTCGACGATGCCGGCTACGCCGACGGCTCGTGGCCGACTCCCGAGCCGCCGCATCGCATCAATCAGATCTACCTCGAACCGCAGATGTGGGCACACGCCGAATCCTTCGAGCGACTCTCGATCCGGTGGAACGCCGACGTGCAATCGCTGAGCGAGCACCCCGACCACGTCGAACTCACCGTGGTCGATCGCGCGACCGGCGCCGCTTCGGTGCTCCGCGCGCGCTTCGTGCTCGGCTGCGACGGAACGCGCAGCACCGTGCGCCGCGAGCTCGGCGTCCGGCTCGTCGGCGACGACGGGATCATGATGTCGGTGATGGCCACGATCACCGCACCCGAACTCGCCGCAACGCAGCGACTCGACCGCGCGTGGATGTACTGGATCCTCAACGCCGAGATGTCCGGCAACGTCATCTCGCTCGACGGGAAAGAACGCTGGATCGTCAACGTCTTCGTGCCGAAGGACACCGACGTCGAGGCGATCGACTTCGCCGACGCCGCCCGGCGCCTCCTCGCTACCGACGTCCCGTTCACGATCGAAGATCAGAACGCGTGGACGGGGCGCCGGCTCCTGGCCGAACGTTTCGGATCGCAACGCGTCTTCATTGCGGGCGACGCCGCGCACAGTTGGCTGCCGATGGCCGGCTACGCGATGAACGCGGGGATCGCCGACGCGGCGAACCTCGCATGGAAGGTCGCCGCCGTGCTCGACGGATGGGGCGGCGAAGAACTCCTGGCGAGTTACGAGAGCGAACGGCGTCCCGTACTCGAGCAAGTCTCGACCCTCGCGATGAACGTGCGCAAAGGGAACGCCGTGCCGGTGCCGCTCGAGATCGAGGAGCCGAACGCCGCCGGTGCAGCGGCGCGCGAGCGCTTCGGGCGCTACATGCTCGAAACGGACAGCGCGCAGTTTGCCTGCATCGGGCTCAACTTCGGCTACTACTACGACGGCTCGCCGATCATCGCATACGACGGTGTCGCCGCACCGGCGTACTCGCTCGGCCACTATACGCCCTCGACCGTGCCCGGCTGCCGCATGCCGCACGCGTTCGTCAACGGGACGACGTCGCTCTACGATCTCTTGGGCCCGGCGTATACGCTCGTGCGCTTCGATCGAACGATCGACGTCGCACCGCTGCAACGATCCGCCGAACGCACCGGCGTACCGCTGACGGTGCTCGACCTCGATCCCGCGAACGTCGACACGCACTACGATGTCGCGCTCGTGCTGGTGCGCCCCGATCACCACGTCGCGTGGCGTGGCCAAACGGTGGCGGGAGCCGCCGAAGCGTTACTCGATCGCCTGCGCGGCGCACGCGCGGTTCAGGCCGCCTGAGAGGAGCATCCCCGTGTCAACGCATGCCGTCGAACTTGCCCTGTGGACGATCGTCGCCGACCCGCGCGACGGAGCGCGCTTTCAAGCGGATCCCGAAGCGTTTCTCGCTTCCTTTCGACTCGACGACGACGAACGCGCGATCGTTCGTGAGCTCGACGTGCGGCGCCTGATCGATCTCGACATCAACTCGATGTTGGTGATGAACGCGTATTGCGCGCTCCACGGCTTCCAGAATATTCCGACGTATCTGCAAACGCTCAACGGTGCCGCTCGTGGCTGAGATCGTCGGCGGATTTCTCATCCCGCACGATCCGCTCATCGCGGTCATCCCCGGCGCACCCGAGCCGCATCATGCCGAGAGCATCGCCCGCGGCATGGAGCGCGTCGCAGCGCGTCTCCGCGAGTTGCGCGTCGACACCGTGATCACGATCGGGGACGATCACTACGGCATGTTCGGGCCCGGCTGCATTCCGGCGTGCTTGATCGGCATCGGCGACGTCGAGGGGCCGCTCGAGCCGTTCCTCGGCTTCGCCCGCGCGCCGATCCCGAATGACGAGGAACTCGCCGCGCATATCTTGCGCACCGGTTTCGACGATGGCATCGGCTGGTCGTATGCGCGCTCGCTCGTGGTGGATCACTCCTGCGCGGTTCCCTACTATCTCTGTTACCGCAACGTGCCCGGCGTGCGGATGATCCCGATCTATCTCAACGACGGCGTCGCACCGTACGTTCCCGTCACGCTCGCGCGCCGCATCGGCGAGAGCATTCGCGACGCGGTGCGCACGCACGCCGCCGCGACGCGGGTGGCGGTGATCGGCACCGGTGGCTGGAGCCATTGGGTCGGCGCACCCGAGATGGGCCGTATCAACGAGCACTTCGACGCGCAGGTCAACGAGCTGATCGCGAAAGCGGATATCGACGGCATCGCGGCGCTCTCCGACGCGACGGTGCTGGCCACCGCCGGCAATGGCGCGCTCGAATTTCGCAACTGGATCTGCGCGATGGCGGCGGTCGGTGCGTCGCAAGGAGAGTTGCTCTCCTACGATGCCGTGCCGGCCTGGGTCTCCGGCCTCGGCTTCGCCGAACTCCACGCGCCGCAACTGGTCGGCGCGTAACGAACGTGCGAGGACGGCCGGTTCCGCTCGCTAGGCGGTGACCGGTTGCGCCACGGGTGCCGGCGTGCCGCTCGACGGCGAGCCCTCACCCGGACCGTGCGTGGCGTGCGAGGGAACGAAGTGCTCGGGTGCGAGCAACACGTACATGATCGGCACCAGCACCAGCGTCAGGATCAGGGAGCTCGTGATGCCGCCGATGACGACGATGCCGAGGCTGGCGCGGACGCTGGAGCCCGGCTCGAGCGCGAGCGCGAGCGGGATGTTGCCCGCGATGACCGAGATGCTCGTCATGATGATCGGGCGGAAGCGCGTGTACGCGCTCTCCTGAATCGCCTTGAGCTTCGATTCGCCGCGCTCGCGCAGCGTGTTCGCGTAGTCGACGAGCAAGATGCCGTTCTTCGTCACGATGCCGACCAGCAGAATCGTGCCGATCAGCGAGAACAGGTTGAGCGTCGAACCGGTAATCCACAACGCGCCGAGCGCGCCGACCGCAGCGACCGGTACCGAGAACATGATGATGAACGGCGCGCGATAGCTGTTGTAGAGCGCGACCATCAGCAAGAAGACGAGCATGATCGAGAGGATCAGCGAGGTGCCCAGGCCCACCAGCGTCTGCTGCATGAAGTCTTGCTGACCGAGCGGCCGCGGGCGCACCTGAATGTAGCCGGGTAGCTCCTTGTCCGCGTGCATCTTCTTGATCGCCGCGAGGAACGCGTTCTGCACGTTCGAGAGGGATGAGCCCGGCGCGATGTTGCCGCTGATGTGGATGACCGTGTTGCGGTCGACGCGCGTGATCAACGGCGAGACCGGCGCCGACTGGAAGTACGCGAAGTCGCCGAGGTGCACGATCTGGCCCGTCGACGAGCGGATCGGAATGTCCATGATCTCCGCGAAGTTCGTCTGCAACTGCACGGGGTAGGTCACCTCGACCTGTTCGAGGCCGTCGGGCGTCTCGAATTGCGTGACCACCGTTCCGCCGAAGGCGGCGCTGGCCGCGTTGGTCGCGGCGGCGATGCTCACGTCGAGCGCCTGCGCCTTGGCGCGATCGAAGCGCAGTTCCAATTGCGGTTCGAGCGCCGAGCCCGAGTCGATCACGTTGACCGCGCCCGGGATCTTGAGCAGCGCATCGTAGACCTTGGCGTTGTAGGGCGTGGGATCGCCGCCGGAGACGTCGGTCAGCAGCTCGTCGAGCGGCTGCGCGTTGCCGCCTTGCGTGCCGGTCGCCGGCACGACGATCGGATTCGAATCCGGCGCGACGCGGCGCGCGTCACGCCGGTACTTCGCGACCCAGTAGTCGGTGGAGTGCGTGCGGTCGTCCTTCAGCCAGAGGTGCACCTGTCCCGCGTTGCCCTGTTGGACGAATCCGCCGAAGGGCGCCGCGTAGGCGCCCGCGACCGCGGTGTCGGCGTCGAGATCCGGATTGTCGCGGATGATCTTCTCGACCGCCAGCACGCCCCGCGCGGTCTTCGCGAGCGGCGTGCCGACCGGATAGTTCAGCTGCACGAAGATCTCGCCGCGGTCTTGCGCCGGCACGAACTCTTCGCCCACGATGCCGAGCGGCACGAGCGCGATCGCACCGGCGAACGAGACGACGCAGACGCCGATCACGAGCACCTTGTGGCGTAGGCCCCACGGCAGCACGCGATGCGCGTACCAGTCGCGCAGCCGATCGAAGTTGCGCGTGAAGGCGCGGATGATCGGCCACGGCGTCCAGTGGCCCTTGAGCGCCCAGTTGCCCGCCAGCGACGGCGTGATCGTGAAGCACACGAAGAGCGACGTGAGCGTCGCGATGACGACGACGATGCCGAACTCCGCGAGCTGCCGGCCGATCTGATTCTGGATGAACGCGATCGGCAGAAAGACGACGACGTCGACCAGCGTGATCACGATCGCGGCGACGCCGATTTCGCTGCGCCCGGTGATCGCGGCGCGCATCGGCGGCTCGCCCATCTCGAAGTGGCGCTCGATGTTCTCGAGCACCACCGTCGAGTCGTCGACGAGGATGCCGACGACGAGCGTCATGCCGAGGAGTGAGATCGTGTCGAGCGTGAGCCCGAGGATCTGCATCACGAACAGCGCGACGCCGAGCGACGCCGGAATCGCGATGAGCACCACGATCGCGTTGCGCCAGGAGCCGAGGAACAACAGCATCACGATGCCGGTGAGCACGACGCCTTCGGCCAGCGTGCGCATCACGCCGTCGAGTTGTTGCGCGGTGTACTTCGACTGGACGTTGATCACGTTGAAGTGGATGTCGGGAAACTGCAGGCGCAGGCGCGGCAGCGCGGCCAGCACGTTGTTCGACGCGTCGACTTCCGAGGCGCTCGATGTTTTCTGGATCTGCAGGAAGAGCCCGTTGATCCCGTTGACCGATGCGTACTGCCGCTGCGGCTCGAAGCCGGCGGAGACCGAGGCGACGTCGCCGACGTGCAGGACGGCGCTGGCCGACGTCCACGGATCGACCGCGCCGACCGTGCCGTTGATGGCGCCGACCGAATTGAGCGAGGCGGCGGCACTCGCGCCGCTCGCCGCCGAGATCGGCAGGCCGAGGATCGACGCCGGTTCCATCACGTCGCCGCGGATGTCGATGTTCGTCTCGCGATTGGGCTGGTACACGATGCCGCCCGGCGCGCGAACGTTGTTGGCGCCGACGGTGGCGAGCACGTCGGTCAGCGTGATGCCGCTGGCCTCGAGCTTGCGCGGGTTCACCGACACCACGTAGGCCGGCGTGACGCTGCCGCCGATGTTGACGTTCGAGACGCCGACGATCTGCTGCAGCGAGGGCACAATGCGACCCGACGTCACGAGCGAGAGCTGACTTGCCGTGAGCGACGACGACGTGAGCGAGAGCACGACGACGACCGACTCACTCGGATCGCGCACGGAGACGGTCGGCGCGGTCAGATTGGTCGGCAGATTCTTACTCGCCGCCTGAATCGCTTTCTGCACGTTGACGAGGTCGGTGTTGACGTCGCTAATGAGCGTGAACGTCGCCGCGATCGTGGCCTGACCACCCTGAATCGTCGAGCTGAGCGTCTGCAGATCGGGTTGGCCCGCGATCTGGTCTTCGATCGGGCGCACGATCGAGTCGCGCATCACGGTGGGCGAAGCGCCGTTGTAGGTGACCTGCACCGAGACCGTCGGTTGCGAGACGTTTGGGTACTGCTGCCGCACGAGCGTCGACCAGGCGATCGAGCCGGCGACGAGGATCAGCGCGAGCAGCACGAAGACGAGCGTGGGGCGCTTGACGAAGAGTCGCGTCAACCACATCGGCGCTTAGCGCTCCGCCACGGCGCGGTTCGTCGCCGGCAGCGGCTGCGCTTCCTGACCGTCGCTCAGGCCCAGCTGGCCGTTGGAGATGATCTGCTCGCCGGCGCTCAGACCGCGCACGATCGCGTTCTTGCCGTCCTCGGCGATCATCGTGACCGGCAACGTTTTCACGACGCCGTTGTCGATCGTCTGGACGGTCGTCTGCGAGTCGTCGACGAACGCGGTGAGCGGGATGCGCACGCCGGACGTGGGCGGCCGCGTCACCTGACCGGCGATGACCATGCCGGAGTGGAAGTCGCCGTTCGGGTTCGGCAGCACGGCTTTGATCACGAAGTTCGTCGCGCCGGGCGTGATCTGATCGAGCACGGCCGCAACGCGCGCGGTGCCGTGGATCGTCGCGCGATCGCTCGAGATGATCTTCGCGATCGATCCCGGCTGCACGCCGATGACCTGCGCGCCGCTGCCGCTCAGCACGGCGTACACCTTGTCGACCTGCTGCAACGTGAAGATCTGCCGCGTGCCCGGATACTCGCCGGGGTTGAGATTCCGGTTGACGACGACGCCGTCGATCGGCGAGACGATCGTCGCCTTGGCGATCGAGGCCTGCGTCTGCTTCGCGAGGCCGATCGCCGATTGCTCGTCGGCGCGCGCGGCGGCGACGGTCGCGCCCTGCAGGCCAGTCGACGTCGTGCCGTTCGTCACGACCTGCGCCTTCGTGTTGTCGACGCTCACCTGCGCCGCGCGCACCGCCTGCTGGTCGTTGGCGACGGTGATGCGCTGCTGATCGAGCGTCTGTTGCGCGAGGTAGCCGTTCCTCGACAACTGCTCGTCACGCTGCAGGTTGAGCCGGTCGTTGGAGAGCGTTTGCTCCGCTTGTTTGAGCGCCGCTTCGGCCGAGTTGATCGAGTTGCTGTTCTGCGTGATCGTGAGGCCGGCTTGGAGGTAGGTCGACTGGACGCGCGCGTGATCGCCGGCCGCCGTGCCGAGATAGGACTGCAGCTGCGCGCGCAGGTCGGTCGTGTCGAGCACGGCCAGCACCTGGCCCTTCGTGACGTGGTCGCCCTCCTTCACGTTCACGATCAGCGCGGGTTCGGTCAGCGTCGAGATGAGTTGCACGTTCTGGAACGGCACGATCAAGCCGCCGAGCGTCGAGCGCGGCGTCACCGAGCCGAGGGCCGCGTCGACCACCGGGACTTGCGCCCCGTTCGCTTTCTTCGGGGGCGGCGCGCCGTGCGCGCACCCGGCGAAAACGACGGTACCCGCGGCCACCAAAGTGGCCACGCGCCAGCTACGTCCGAAGCTCATGACTAGCATTGTACGTACAACCCCGACCAGCGCCTACACGCAAATTCCCAGGAACAACGCGCCGGAGAATCTACGACTTCTTGCAACGGAGTTCCGCGCCGGGTGTGCCGGGGACCTGGCGTTACGCTCCGTCCGTCGCCGGGTTAGACGACGGCAGTCGGGCGAAGCGCGGGGAAGCGCGTGACCGCGTCGGCCCAGAACGCTTCGATCTCGCGCGCGTGCGCCGGCGGGACGGAGCCGAACGGCGGGTACGTGTCGCCGCAATCGATGCCGAGCGCGCGCAACGACACCTTCATCACCGCGACCAGGCCGTGATCGACCCAGCGCGCCGGCATCTCGCTGTGCAACGCGTGCAGTTCGGCCGCGGTCGCGAGGTCGCCGTTGCGAACGGCCTCGACCAGCAACGCGGAGATCGCCGCACCCGGCGCCGGCATCGTGCCGCCCGACGCGCCGAGCAACAGCGTCGGGAAGAGCACTTCCATCGTGGTGAAGATGTGGGCGATCCCGCGCGATTCCGCTTCGCGGATGAGCACGCCGAGGAAGCGCTGGTTGCGCGAGCTCTCCTTGTGTCCGATCACGCGATCGATCGCGAGCACCTCGAGCAGCGCGGCGAGCTTGAGGTCGGCGCCGGGGCCCTGATTGTGATAGGCGACGACCGGCAGCGGGCTCTCCCGCGCGATCAGTTCGAAGTACGACACGACTTCTTTCGTCGTGGGCGCGCCACCCGACGGGCGATTCGGGATCAGTAGCTGCACGGCCGATGCGCCGAGACCGGCCGCGTAGTGCGCGAGCTCGATCGACGCCCGGTACGACGCGTGCGACACGCCGACGAGCGCGGGCGCGCGGCCGTCGATCGCGGCGATCGTCTCGCGGATCAGGTCGCGGCGCGCGCGCTCGGAGAGGTACTGATATTCTTGCGCCTCGACGCCCGCGACGCAGACCGCGGCCGGCCGCGCGGCGGCGATCACGTAGTCGATCTCCGCGCGCAGCGCGGCGACGTCGACGCGACCGTCCGCATCGAACGGGGTGACGGGCGGAACGATGTTGCCGGGGAGATTCCAGTCGATCAGCGCCTCACGCACGATCAGCGCACCGCGGCGGGGTTGAACGTCTCGGCCGCGGGAAACGATGCGGGGATCACGCCGTACTTCGCGGCCGCGTCGTACACCGGCTGGAACGACGACGCCTGGAGCCGCTCGCCGAACGTGGAGCGCGTCAGCTTGCTCGCGATGTCGGGCGACATCTTGCTGTACTTGATCAGGATCGCGGCGGTCGCCGGATGGTTCGCGTTGGCCCACTTCGCGGTCGCTTCCATCGCGACGACGAACTTCTTCACCGCATCGGGATTCTTCGCGGCCCAGTCGTTCTGCACGGTCCAGCCCGAGAACGCGAACGTCGGCGCGAGGCCGTGCTCGATCTGCGAGATGGCGCGGAATTTCCCGGTCTGCAAGGCGTTGGTGATGAACGGTTCCGAGATCGACGCGCCGTCGACCGTGCCGTTCTCGATCGCAGCGGCCTGCACCGCGAACGGCATCTCGACGAAGCGCACGCTCTTGGGATCGCCGCCGTTGTTGTCGAGCCACGCTTCGAACGGAATCTGCAGGATGTTCTTGATGCCGTTGACCGCGATGGTCTTGCCGGTGAAATCCTTCGCCGTTCTGATCGGCGAGTTCGCCGCGACGAGTACCGTGTAGGCGGGGGCGGAATTCGTCGAGAGCGTCGCGGGTGCGACGTAGGAGATCGGGATGCCGTGAACGTGCGCGGAGGCCATCGAGACGGAGTCCGTGATGCCGACGTCGATCGCGCCGCCGGCCAGCGCCGCGGCCGCCGCGCCGCCGCTCGGAAAGACGGTGATCTGCACGTCGAGGCCGGCGTTCTTGAAGAAGCCCATCTCGGATCCGTAAAACGGCTCGGCGCCGTTGTCGATCGGCAACGCACCGACGCGAATCGTCGTGAGGTCGGCGCGCGCCGGGAGTGCGGGAGCGACGGCGAGCGCCGTTCCGGCAGCCGCGAAGGAACGAACGAAGAGCGCACGGGAGGTCAACATATGGGCGGAAGCTAGCACGGCCACACCGGGCCGTCAAGCGGGCCTCAGATGCGCAGTCCGCGCTCCGCGAGCAACGGCAACACGTGTTCGGCGAAGAACGCGAGATCGGGTTCGTAATCGTAGAAACCGATCTGGATGCCGTCGAAGCCGGCTTCTTTGAGTTGCTCGATCTGATCCGCGACCTCGAGCGGGCTGCCGACGATCTGGATGTGTCCGCCCAAGATGCGATCGGTGGGAATGTGCTGCTTCCAGCCGTGCGCGTCGCCGGCCGAATGGCGCGCCGTATACGCCATCACCGATTCGGTGTCGACGTTGTCGATGATCGCCTGGCGATACGCGACCGCTTCCGCATGCGTCGGCTTGCACACGATCAGCGGGAAGATGATCACCTTCGGTTCGCGGCCGGCCGCGGCGTACGGGGCGCGGATCGCGTCGACGTGCGCGGGCAGCGCGGGGATCGCGTTCTCGAAGACGGCGCCCGCCGGGCTCGACGTGAACACGATGTCCGAGTGCTTCGCGGCGTAGGCGAAACCGGCCGGCGACGCGCTCGCGGAGACCATGATCGGGCGGCCGAACTGCGGTCGCGGTGAGACGTACGCCTCCTCGAGCGAATAGAACGAACCCTCGTAGGTGAGGTTGTCCTCGCCCGCCCACAGGTCTTCCATGATCGAGGCGAACTCGTCGGCGCGCTCGTAGCGCTCGTCGTGGTTGATGCGCGTCATGCCGAACATGCGCGGTTCGCGCTGATCGTATCCGGTGACGATGTTGAGCCCGAAGCGGCCCTTCGAGATGTGATCGGCCGTCGCGGCGAAACGCGCGAGCATCAGGGGGTGCCAGTTGGCGTAGAGCACGTGCACGGTCGAGATCGTGATGATCTTCGTGGTGAGCGCGCCGATCGCGACCGTCGAGATGAACGGGTCGAGGAAATTCTCGCGGTAGTGCATCTCGCCGCCGAACCCGCCCTTGCCGACCCACTGCTGCAGCCCGAACACGAAGTCGAAGCCGTGCGCTTCGGCAGCCAGCGTCAGCCGCGTGTTGTAGTCGAAATCCCAACTCGTGCCACGCGGCAGCTTCGATTGCGAGAAGCCGCCGGTCTGCGTCGGCAAGAAGAGGCCGAGCATCATCGGCTGACGGGCGGCACGCGAGAGCGGGCTCTCGGGGAACGCGAGCGGTGAGGTGGCGGGGTGCAAGCGCGGCGCGACGGCAGTAGGAGACATCGTGCTTAGATTCGCAAACCGCGCGCGAAAACGCAAGCGCTCCGGTCGCCGCGGGGGCCCGGCGCGTGACGTCCAACCTGCCGCGCATGGGACCGGCCGTCAGCGTGATCATCCCGGTGAGGCAAGCCGGTCCGTTGCTACGCGACTGCCTCTTCCACGTAGCGCGGCAGTCGTATCGCGATTTCGACGTCGTCGTCGTACCCGACGCGCCCGCGTTCCTCGACGATCCGGCAGTCCGCGTCATCGCATCCGGTCCGGCACTGCCCAACCGCAAGCGGCTGATCGCCGCCGCCGCGAGCACGGCCGACCTCGTCGCCTTCATCGACGACGACGCGTACCCCGATCCGGACTGGCTCGCGGCCGCGGTCGCCCACTTCATCGATCCGTCCGTCGTCGCGGTCGGCGGCCCCGCGGTGACGCCGCCGGCCGCACGCCCGCGCGAACGCGCGAGCGGCGCGATCTTCGCGGCGCGGATCGTGACCGCGGGGACGCGCGACCGCTACGTGAGCGGCGTGCGCCGCGACGTCGACGCGCTGCCGTCGTGCAATTTGCTGATGCGCCGCGACGCGTTCGTGCGCGCCGCGCAAACGAGCCTCGACGTGTGGCCGGGCGAAGACATCCTCACCTGTCTCGCGGCGACGCGCGCGGGCGGCCGCATCGTGTACGAACCCGCGGCCCGCGTCTTCCACCATCGCCGGCCCGTCTTCGGGCCGCACCTCACGCAAGTGTGGCGGTACGGCGTCTTTCGCGGCGGCTTCGCGCGATGCGAACGGCCGCCGCGCCGGGGCGGCGCGCACGCCGTGCCGGCCGCCTTCGTGCTCGCCCATCCGTTCGTCGCGGCGGCAATCGCGTGGCCGCGCACGCGGCGCGCGGGTCTGCTCGCGATGAGTGCGTACGCCGCGCTGGCCGGATGCGACGCGCTACGCGAAGCGCGCGCGGCGCGCGCGAACGCATGGATCGTGGCGGCCGGCATCTACCTCACGCACCTCACCTACGGCGCCGGCTCGATCGCCGGCTTCGTGCGCGGCCGGCGTGATCGCTCGGCCTGACGCGCGCGCGGGCCGGCGCATCGAACGCGCCGTGCCGGTGCTGGTGTTCTTCGCCGTCCTCGCGATCGACGTGCCGATGCTCGCCTCCGGCGTGTCGATCGGCGACGCGGCAGAGGCCCAGACGGTGCCGGCGATCCTCGGCATCGCGCACCCGACCGGGTTCCCCGCCTACACGCTCGCCGGCTGGCTCGTCACGCACCTGCTCCCGTTCGGCACCGTCGCGTGGCGCCTGAACGCCTTCGCCGCGCTGTGCACCGCGGCGAGCGCCGCCGGCGTGACGGCCGTGGCGATCGCGCTGGGCGCCGATGCCGGGGTCGCGGCGGGCGCGGCACTCGCGTTCGCGTTCGGCACGGTCGTGTGGTCGGGCGCGCTGCTCGCGAACGCGCAGATCCTCGCGGGACCGCTCGCGATCGCGGCGATGGGCGGATCGCTCGCGTTCGCCCGCGGCGGCGACCGGCGGGCGATCGCCGGCGCCGCGCTCGCCTGCGGTCTCGGGATGGCGGCGCACCCGTCGGCCGTGTGGCTCGTGCCCGCGATCGCGGTCGCGATGCTGTGGCAGCGCGAGCGCCTCACGGCCCGAACGCTCGCGGCGGTCGTCGCGGGTCTGATCGTGCCGCTCGCGCTCTACGCCTACCTGCCGATTCGCTCGAGCATCGTCGTCGCACGCGGACTCGATCCGACGGCGGCCGCGCCGCTCTCCCTGCGCGACGGCTTCGACTGGAATACGAACGACCCGCACACGCTCGACGGGTTTCTCGACGAGGTGCTCGGCCGGCGCGAGGGCGCGGGCGGATCGGTCGCGAGCGCGTTCGACCCGGCCGCCGTGCCGGCCGCGGCGCGCTTCTGGATCGATTTTGCTCGCCTGCAGTACGGCCTCGTCGTGCTGCTGCTCGCGCTCGGCGGCGCCGTCGCGCTGGCCGTGCACGACCGCCGCTCGTTCACCGTGCTGCTCGCCGGTACGGGCGGCGGCATCCTCTTCGCCTACCAGTACGCCACCGACACGCACATCGACCGCTACGTCTTCTTCTCGTTCGCGATGACCGCGATCGTCGCCGCCGCCGCAGCGCGCCTCACGAACGCGCGCATCGGACCGGTCGGCCTCACGCCGCTCATCGGCATCGCGCTTGCGATCGCCGCCGGCCGTGCGTTCGCCGTGAATCAGGCGCGCGTCGGCGAGCCCTGGTTGGCGAACGGCGAACCTGCCGTCGCCGCGGTCGCACGCGACACGCCGCCCGGGGCCGTCGTCGTCGCGCAGTGGAACGACGCCGCCGCGCTCGGCTACGGCGCCTACGTGGAGCACGCGCTCGGCGGCCGGCTCATCGTCGCGGGTTGGCCCACGACCTACAGCAACCGCTACGCGGCGTGGTTGCACGCGCGGCCCGTGGTGCTCTTCGTCAGCCGGCTCGGCATGATGCGCGGCCTGCCGAACGATCCGCATCTGCGGCTGCGCCTCGTGCCGAGCTCGCTGCCCGGCTACGCAATCGTCACGGTAGAAACGAGACGCTCGCTCGCGACGTCCGTGGCCGGCGCGGGTAGAGACCGGCCGTGGGAATGTTCGAACGCACCGCCGCAACGATTCGCCGCCGGTTGCGACCGCTCGACCGGACGATGCCGTTGCGCGATCGTCACGTGCTCGTCACCGGCGGATCGCGCGGGCTCGGTCTCCAACTCGCGCGCGAATTCGGCGCACGCGGTGCGCGCGTGTCGATCGCCGGGCGCGACGCGGCCGAAGTGGAACGCGCGCGCGCCGACCTGACGACGCGCGGCATCACCGCGCACGGCATCGCCGCCGACGTGCGGGTGCAATCCGACGTCGAACGCGCGGTGAACGCGGCGACCGAGCGGTTCGGTCCGGTCGACGTGCTCGTGAACAACGCGGGCGTCATCCAAGTCGCGCCGCTCGACGCGGTGACGACCGACGATTATCGCGACGCCATGGCGACGCACTTCTGGGCCCCGCTCTTCGCCGTCGATGCGGTCTTGCCGTCGATGCGCGCGCGCGGCGCGGGCCGCATCGTCAACGTCGCATCGATCGGCGGCCGCGTCAGCGTGCCGCATCTGCTTCCGTATAGCGCGAGCAAGTTCGCGCTGGTCGGCTGGTCGGAGGGGCTGCGCGCGGAGCTCGTGCGCGAGCGCATCTACGTCACCACCGTCATCCCCGGCTTGATGCGCACCGGCAGTCCGGAGAACGCGTCGTTCAAGGGACGCAACCGGCTCGAATACGCGTGGTTCAGCATCGCCGATTCGCTTCCGTTCCTCAGCGTCGACGTGACGCAGGCGGCGAGTGCCATCGTCGACGCGACCGAACGCGGCGATGCCGAACTCACGATCTCCGCGCCCGCGGTCCTCGCCTCGCTCGCGCACGGCTTGCGGCCCTCGGCGGTGGTCGAACTCCTGGGCGTCGTCGCGCGCGCGCTCCCCTCGAACGGCGGCATCGGTCGCGCATCGCGCCGCGGGCGCGAGAGTCACTCCGCCGCTTCTCCCTCGCCGATCACGATCGCCACGCAACATCGCGCGGCCACCCAGAACGAGGTTCGCTGAATCATGACCGTCTCCAAACGCGCCGTCGCCGCCGGAGCCGGCGCGGTCGGCGTCGCGCTCTTGCTCGCGCGTCGCGGCGCGCGCGACGTGACGAGCGATCGCGCGCGCACCAGTCGCACCGTCACCATCCGCCGCGATGCCGCCGAACTGCAACGGACCTTCACCGATCCGGCGCGTCTGCCGGAGTTCTTCCGCGGCGTGACGAGCGTCGAGCCGATCGACGCGACGCACCAACGCTGGACGTTCGCGACCGGCAAGAACAAACGCATGCCGGTCGACATGGAGATCGTCGACGACACGCCCGGCAAGCGCTTCGCGTGGCGCACCGCGAAGCACGCGCCGTTTGCGGGCGGCGGATCGCTGACCGTCACCGCCGCGCCGGGCGATCGCGGCACGCAGGTGCGTCTCGCGCTGCACGTCGATGGCACCGGCGCCAAAGCCGCGGCCGCGTTCCACCGCCTCTTCGGCGCATCGCCGGCGCAGATCTCGATGGAATCGCTGCGCAGCTTCAAGGCATTGACCGAAGCGGGCGAGATCCCGACGGCGGCGCGCTCGTGAAGGCCGTCACCTGGCAGGGCACCCACAAGATGTCCGTGTCGACCGTCCCCGACCCGCAGATCGTCAACCCGCGCGATGCCATCGTGAAGATCACTTCGACCGCGATCTGCGGCTCCGACCTACACTTCTACGACGGCCGCATGCCGGGCTTCGAGAAAGGCGACATCGTCGGACACGAGTTCATGGGCGAGATCGTCGAGGTCGGTCCGAGCGTGAAGAATCTCACGCCGGGTGACCGCGTGGTCGTTCCGTTTCCGATCGCCTGCGGCGCGTGCGAACCGTGCCTGCGCGGCGAAACGGCGGCCTGCGACAACAGCAATCCGAACGCGTACATGGTCGAGGCCGCCTACGGCTATTCACCGGCCGCGCTCTACGGCTACTCGCATCTCTTCGGCGGCTACTCGGGCGGCCAGGCCGAGTACGCGCGCGTGCCGTTCGCCGATTTCGGCCCGCTGAAGATCGAGAGCGGGCTCGACGACGAGAAGGTGCTCTTCCTCAGCGACATCTTGCCGACCGGATATCAAGCCGCCGAGAATTGCGGCATCGAACCGGGCGACGTCGTCGCCGTGTGGGGCTGCGGCCCGGTCGGACAATTCGCCATCAAGAGCGCGTATCTGCTCGGCGCATCGCAGGTGATCGCGTTCGACGACTTCGACTACCGCCGCGAACTCGCGCGCACGTTCGGCGGGGCGCTCGCGGTCGATCCGCGCGAGGTCGACGTGGTGCAATTCTTGCGCGAGCAGACCGGCGGCCGCGGCCCCGATGCATGCATCGATGCGGTCGGCATGGAAGCGCACGCCATGAGCGCGATGTCGATGCTCGATGAAGTGAAGCAGGCCGCCAAGGTCGAGCAAGACCGGCCGCACGTGCTGCGCGAGATGATCCAAGCGGCCGGCAAGGGCGCGACGATCTCGCTCGCCGGCGTGTACACCGGGTTCGTCGATGCGATCCCGTTCGGCGCAGCCTTCGGCAAGGGGCTGACGTTCAAGATGGGTCAGACGCACGTGCATCGCTACCTGCGCCCGCTGCTCGAACGGATCGAGCGCGGCGACCTCGACCCGAGCGCCATCATCACCCACCGTTGCAAGCTCGACGACGCACCGCAAGCCTATGCCACGTTCCAGAAACACGCGGACGGCTGCGAAAAAGTCGTGATGACGCCCTAGGAGCCGGATGACGCAACTCGATCACGACACGCTCGTCGACGCACAATTCGGCAGCCGGGCCGCGGCGTACGTCGCGAGCGCCGTGCACGCGCACGGCGACGATCTGCGCGACGTCGCCGCGATGGTGGCGCAGCACCCCGATGCGCGCGTGCTCGATCTCGGCTGCGGCGGCGGCCACCTCGCATTCGCCGTCGCGCCGCACGTTGCGCACGTGATCGCCTACGATCTCTCCGCGGAGATGCTCGCCGCCGTCGCGACCGAGGCCGCCGCGCGCGGACTCGCCAACGTGTCGACGCAGCGCGGCTCCGCGGAGTCGCTGCCGTTCGCCGACGGTGCGTTCGACATCGTCGTCACGCGCTTCAGCGCACACCACTGGTACGATGCGCAAGCCGGACTGCACGAAGCACGGCGCGTTCTTGCACCGGGCGGAACGGCCGCATTCATCGACGTCGTCTCGCCGGGCACCGTCGCGCTCGACACCTTTCTGCAAACCGTCGAGTTGCTGCGCGATCCCTCGCACGTGCGCGACTACAGCGCCGCCGAATGGCGCGCGATGCTCGATGCCGCCGGCTTCACGATCACGCGCGCGACCGAACGCCGCTTGCGCATGGAGTTCGCGTCGTGGATCGCGCGCATGCAAACGCCCCCGGTGCGACGCGACGCGATCCGCTCGCTTGCGGCGATCGCGTCAGCTCCGGTTGCCGCGCACTTCGCCATCGAACCCGACGGCAGCTTCATGCTCGACACGCTCGCACTCGAAGCCACCGCGCGTCCGTAACGCCTATCCGGTCGCGAGTTCTTTCGCGTAGAAGAGGCTCGTCGCGATCGCATCGGCTTCGAGCGTGGCGTACGCGCCGAAGACCGGGCACGGCCGGAAACCGGCGCGTTCGTAGAGGCGGATCGCCTCGGCCTGATGCACGCCCGTCTCGAGTGTGAGCGACGTGATCCCGGCCGCGCGCGCTTCCGCTTCGATGCGTGCGAGGAGCGCCTGCGCGACGCCGCGACCGCGCGCTGCCTCGCGCACGTACATGCGCTTCACCTCGGCGAAATCGTCGAAGAGCGCGACGCCGCCGCAACCCACCGCGTCGCCGTCGAGCCGGGCGACGAAGAAGCGCACGTGCGGCGCGAAGAGCGCGTCGAGCGCGAGCCCGTGCTGCTGATCCGGCGCGTACTTGCCGGCGAGATACGCGTCGAGTTCGCCGATCAGCGCGCGCACCTCATCGGTCGGCGCGCCGGCCGGTTCGATCGTCAGGGCGCGAGGATCAATTCTTCGAGCCGTTGGCGCAACAGGTCGGCGTAGCTGATCGGCGCGTACTTCGCCGGGTGATCGGCGCTCACGCAGCCGGCCATCGGAACGAGTTGTGCCTCACCGTTCGGATCGCAGAAAAAGGCGGCCGAGTAGCGGCTCCGTTGCGAGCGGTTCACGACGCGATGATTGTTCGACACGTAGACGTCGTTCGTCCATCGCATCAGCGCATCGCCGATGTTGCACACGAGCGCACCGGGCACCGGATCGATCGGAATCCACGTGCCGTCGACGCGCTGTACTTCGAGTCCGCCGACATCGTCCTGCGCGAGCAGCGTGAAGCCGCCGAAGTCGGTGTGCGAGGCGGCACCGTAGCGAACGCCCTCGAAGCCCGGCGGGGGCGGCGGATAGTGGAGCAGGTTCAAGCCGGAGAGCGGGCGCTCGAAGCAGGCGACGAACGCATCGGGATCCGTGCCGACGTCGATCGCGAGCGCGCGGTGCAGATCCATCGCGAGCGCCTGCAGCGCGTTGAAATACTCGTTCACCGTCTCGCGATAGCCGGGCAGCGCGGGCCACGGGTTGCGCTCGACGAACGGCCGGCCGGCGACGAAATCGGGATCGTCGTCACCGAACTCGCGCATGAAGAGGATCGACTCTTTGTAGTCCGCGGCTTGCGCCGTGTCCGGAGTCTCCTGCGCCAGCCGAACGTAGCCGACGTACTTCGTGCCCGTCCGCGTCTTCGCGAGCGCGTCTTTCTCCGCGTCGGGCAAAGCGAAGAACGCGGCGCTCGCGGCGAAGAGCCGCTCCGTCAACTCCGGTGCGATGCCGTGGTTGCGAATCGTGAAGAAGCCGATGGTTCGTGCCGCCGAACCGATCGCGGCGGCGATGTCGCGCACGGCGTCGGGCGAGCCGCTCCGCAGTCCCCCGACGTCGATGATCGGAACGCTATCCATGGGGTGCGTGTTCCGCGTCCGGTCGTGCCACGCCCGTTGCGTGACCGCTCCATTTGCACGACGGTGCGAACGCCGCGCTCGACAACTGATCCAAGGTCGGGCACGGCGACCGATGAGAACGGCAACGAGACGTATGAGCACGTCGAGGCCGCTTCCCCCCTCCGAAGAAAGCGGCGTGGAATTGATCGAGCGCGGCGTCCTCGGAAGCGCGCAGACGATGACCTTGGACAAGGTCTTCTGGAGCCATTTTAGCTCCGGCCTTGCTCCGGCCGCGTGGGTACTCGGCGCACTGCTCGTCGGCATCGGACTCGACGTTCGCGCGGGGCTCGTCGCGCTCGCCGTCGGCAACCTGATCGCCGGACTCGCCGTCGGCGCGTGCGCGACGATCGGGCCGTCGACCGGGCTCACGCAGATCGAGATCTCGCGCTATTCCTTCGGCCGCATCGGAACGCGGATGCCGGCGTTGCTCAACTGGATGTGCGCCGTCGGCCTGGATGCGGTCAACAACGTTCCCTCCGTGCTCGCGTTCGCGGCGATCGTCGCACTGCTCGGCCTGCACTTGCCGTTTTGGCTCGGGCTCGCGATCCTCGCCGGGTTGCAGATGGCGGCGAGCATGCACGGCCACCATCTCGTGCAATTGGTCACCAAATACGGCGGCTACGCGCTCACGCTCGTCTTCGCCGGCACCGAAATCGTGGCCATCGCCCGCGGCGGCTCGCTGCCGCCGGCACACGCCGCGGCAGCACCCGCGCTCGTCCTGCTCGGGATCTCGATGGTCGCCGGATCGGGGTTGGGCTTCGCGCCCTTCACCTCCGACTACACGCGCTATCTGCCGCGAACCACGAATCGCTGGTCGGTCTTCGCGATCGTCGTGGTGGCGACGACGCTCGGGGGCTTCGGCGTCGAGATCTGCGGACTGCTCATCGCGAGCCGGCTCGTCGATCTCTCGCCGAGCGGCATCATCACGACGATCGCCGGTCTCACCGGACCGTTCGCTCCGATCGCGCTGATCGCGATCGCGCTCTCCGCCATCGTCATCAACTCGCTCAACGACAACACCGCCGCCTACAGCCTCATCTCGGCCGGCGTCCGCGTGCGACGCTACGTCGCGGCCGTGATCACCGCCGTGTGCGGGTACGCACTCGCCGTGGCCGGTGAGGGATCATTCCTGACGTTGTTCTCGAACTTTCTCGTGCTGCTCGCCTATTGGATCGCGCCGTGGACGGGCATCGTCATCGCCGATCGGTACCTGGTCCGTCCATCGCCGCATCCGCCGCGGCGTTGGGAGAGCGGTGCCGTGATCTGGGCGATCGTCACGCCGGTCACGTTGCTGCTCTTCTCTTCGTCGGCGTTCTACGTGGGCCCGATCGCACGCGCGCTCGGCGGTTCCGATATCGGCTTCGTTGCGGGCTTCTTCTGCGCCGCAGGGTTCTACGTGCTCGCCGAGCGCAGCCGCATCCGCCGGCCCGACCGCGTCAGGGCGCGAGCGCCACTTCCGCGTTCCGTGCGGCCCACATCTCCGCATACGTGATCGGGGAATATTTGGCCGGGCGGTCGGCACTCACGCAGCCGGCAAACGGGATGATCGGCGTATCGCCGCCCGGATCGAAGAAAAAGGGCGCCGAGAACCGGCTCTTCTGCGACCGATTGATGACGTGATGCACATTCGAGACGTACTCGTCGTTGGTCCAGCGCATCAGCGCATCACCGATGTTGCAGACCAGCGTGCCGGGAATCGGCTCGACCGGGATCCAGGTGCCGTCGCGACGCCGCACCTCGAGGCCGCCGACATCGTCCTGGGCGAGCAGCGTGAAGCCGCCCCAGTCCGTGTGCGGCCGAATACCGTACCGCACGCCGGTGTAGCCCTCCGGCGGCGGCGGGTAGTGCGTGATCCCGAGGCCCGAGAGCGGGCGCTCGAAGTGAGCGACGAAGGCGTCGGGATCGGTGCCGACGTCGATCGCGAACGCGCGGTGCAGATCGATGGCGACGGCGGTCACGGCAGCGGAATACGCGGTGACGGTTTCGCGCAGTCCGGGCAGCGTGGGCCACAGATTGCGCTCGACGTACGGACGTCCGGCGATCCAATCCGGATCATCGTCGCCGAACTCGCGCATGAACTGGAGCGTCTCGCGGTAGTCCGCAGGTAATTCCGGATTCAGCCGTTCCTGCGCGAGTCGCGCGTAGCCGACGTACTTTCGCCCCGCCGCGCTCCGCGACACCTGATCTTTTTCGTCTTGCGGTAACGCGAAGAACTCCGCGGCGACGTCGAACAGCCGCGCGGTGAGTTCGGGTGCGATCCCGTGATTACGAATGAGAAAAAAGCCGATGCTTCGTGAGGCCGCGCCGATCGCGGCGGCGATGGCGCGCACCTCGGCGGGCGTACCTCCGCGCAGTCCCGCGACGTCGATGATCGGAATGCCGCTTTCCATGTGTGGAGATTCCGCGTTGCGCGGCGATGCGCCCGTCGCGCAACCGCTCTATTTGCACGACGCTGCAAGCATCGTCCTCGACAACTGAGCCAAGGTCGCGCGTCGCCGGCGGCCAGAATCTCGCCAGGTACCATGAGTACCACGAGCCCCCTCCCCGCCGCGGAGCAGAGCGGGGTGGAGATCATCGAACAGGGCGTCCTCGGACCCGCGCAGACGATGACGCTGGACAAGGTGTTCTGGAGTCACTTCAGCACCAACCTCGCGCCGGCGTCGTGGGTGCTCGGCGCGCTGCTCGTCGGCATCGGACTCGATTTCCGCGCGGGCCTCATCGTGTTGATCCTCGGCAACCTCATGGGCGGGCTCGTCGTCGGTGCGTGCGCCACGATCGGTCCGCCGACCGGACTGACGCAGATCGAGATCTCACGGTACTCGTTCGGGCGCATCGGGACGCGGATGCCCGCGATTCTCAACTGGTTGTGCGCGGTCGGCTGGGACGCGGTCGACAACGTTCCATCGGTGCTGGCGCTGGCGGCGCTGATCGCGCTCTTCGGCCTGCATACGCCGTTTTGGCTCGGCCTCGCTCTCCTTACCGGGTTGCAGATGACGGCCAGCATGCACGGCCACCATCTCGTTCAACTCGTCACGAAGTACGGCGGGTACGCGCTCACCGCCGTCTTCGCGGTCACCGAAATCGTCGCGATCGCTCGCGGAGGCTCGCTCCCCACGGCGCACACACCGGTCACGGCGGCGGCCATCCTGCTCGGCATCTCGATGATCGTCGGATCGTGCTTGGGCTTCGCGCCGTTTACGTCGGACTACACGCGCTACTTGCCGCGAACCACGAATCGCTGGAAGCTCTTCGCGCTCGTCGTGCTGGCGACCACGATCGGGGACTTCTGCGTCGAGTTCTGCGGATTGCTGATCGCAAGCCGGCTCGTCGATCTCTCGCCGAACGGCATCATCACGACGATCGCCGGCTTGATGGGACCGTTCGCGCCGATCGCGCTGATCGCGATCGCGCTCTCCGCCATCGTCATCAACTCCGTCAACGACAACACCGCGGCGTACAGCCTCATTTCGGCCGGCATCCGCGTACGACGCCATATCGCCGCCGTCATCACGGCGGTGTGCGCGTACGCGATCGCCGTCGCCGGCGCCGGATCGTTCGCGATGTTGTTCTCGCAGTTTCTCGTGCTGATCGCGTACTGGATCGCGCCCTGGACGGGCATCGTGATCGCCGACCGGTACTTGGTCGCACCGTTGGCGCATCCACCCCGGCGCTGGGAGAGCGGCGCCGTCATCTGGGCGATCGTCACGCCGCTCACGCTGCTGCTCTTCTCGTCATCGCCCTTCTACGTCGGACCGATCGCGCGCGCGCTCGGTGGTGCGGATGTCGGCTTCGTCGCCGGCTTCTTCGGTGCGGCGGCACTCTACGTGTGCGCCGAGCGCAAGCGCGTCCGTCGGCCCACGGGTGACGCGATCACCGCCGCCGCCGACGTCGCCGCCGCTTAGGATTCGCTTTCGGGCACCGAGCCGTACTCGCGCGGCAACGAACGGACCGGGACGCCCTCGCTGTACCAATCGTCGAGCCCCATATCGTTGTAGAGCACTTGCACCGGCTGTGCCGTCTTGCCGTAGACGATGCGCACGGCGTCGGCGATGCGTTGCGCGAGATCGCGCTTCTGCTCGACCGTCCGGCCGGAGAACTGTTGCACGATGATCACGGGCATGATGACCGGGCTAGACGGCGGCCGTTTCGGCGGCTTCGGCGGCCGCGGCGGCGGCGACCGCCGCCTCGAGGGCGGCTTTGCGTGACTCGATGCGCATGCGGATCATGTCGGAGAACGCGATCTCCGGATATTTCGCCGGGCGATCGTCGCTCACGCAGCTGGGCAGCGGCGCGATGCGCGTGTCGCCGCTCGGATCGCAGAAGAACGCCGCCGAGTAGCGGCTCCGTTGCGAGCGGTTGATCACGCGATGCGGGTTGGAGACGTACACGTCGTTGGTCCAGCGCATGAGCGCGTCGCCGATGTTGCAGATCAGCGTGCCGGGAACCGGATCGACCGCCATCCAGGTGCCGTCGAGCCGCCGCACTTCGAGGCCGCCGACGTCGTCCTGCGCGAGCAGGGTGAAGCCGCCCCAATCGGTGTGCGCCGCGGCGCCGTAGCGGAGTTCGTCCGCGCCCGCCGGCTGCGGCGGATAGTGCATGATCGCGAATCCCGCGAGCGGGCTCTCGAAGCTGCGCACGAAGCCTTCGGAGTCGGCGCCGACGTCGATCGCCAGCGCACGGTGGAGTTCGACCGCGACCTTCAGCACCGCCTCATAGTAGGCGTTGACGACATCGCGAAATCCGGGCAGCGCGGGCCACAGATTGCGCTCCAAGAGCGGTTGCCCGGCGGCCGCATCGTCGAAGCCGAGCTCGCGCATGACGTGAAACGACTCTTTGTAGTCCGCGTTCTTCGCCTCGACGGCCGTCACGTCGGGGCCCTCTTCCGCGAGGAAGGCGTAGCCGACGTATCGCCGCCCCGCGCGCCGCTTGGAGACGGCGTCTTTTTCGGCTTGCGGCTGCGCGAAGAACGTCGCTCCCGCGGCGAACAGCTCTGCCGTGAGCTCGGGCGCAATGCCGTGATTGCGGATCATGAAGAACCCGATGCTTCGCGCCGCCGCGCCGATCTGCGCGGCGATTGCGTTGACCGCTTCGGGCGAGCCGTCGCGCAGTTCCGCGACGTCGATGATCGGAATGCTGTTCATGACGTGATCGTTCCGCATCCCGCCGAGAGACGCCCGTCGCGCGAGCACTCTATTTGGACGACGCGACGCACGTGGTTCTCGACAACTCATCGACGTCGTTCGCGTTGCCGTCGCGGAAGAAGACCGGCGATGAGCACATGGGCGAGCGGCACGTGAAACGCGGCGACTTTCTTTCCGGCATCGGCACGCTACCGTGTTCCGTTGCGCTGGTCGCTTCGCGCGCACGGAGCGCCACGGCCGCAGGGCTGCCGGACCGCTCAGCGCGGATCGCGCAGCAGGGCAGCGCGGCGTATGAAGCATGGCGCGAAAACCTCGTGTGGCAGTCGATCAAGCCGGCGCGGTACCCGTACGAGATCGTCGGCGCCACCTCCTCAACGGATATCGTGGAGACCATCGCGCGCGCGCGCAGCTTGGGGCGAACGATCTCCATCGTATCCGGCGGTCACAGTTACATCGGCGTGGGGCTGCAAGACGGCACGATCGTGCTCGATCTCTCCGCGCTGCGGGCGGCGCACGTCGCGGCCGACGGGAAGACGGCGATGGTCGAGCCCGGACTGCGCGTCGGCGCATTCGAGGCGATGTTGCGCGGAGCGAACCTCGCGTTTCCGTTCGGCCACGATCCGCACGTTGGCCTCGGCGGCTATCTGCTCGGCGGCGGCCTCGGGTGGAATCCGGATAGCTGGGGACACATCGCGTGCTTCAACATCGAAGCGATCGATGTGGTGCTCGCATCCGGCGAAGCCGTGCGCGCCGATCGATCCACCCATCCCGATCTGCTGTGGGCCGCCCGCGGCGCCGGGCCGAATTTTCCCGGTGTCGTGACCGCCTTCCACGTCAACGTCTTCCCGCGGCCGTCGGTGATCCGCGAGAGCACCTACGTGTACCCGCTCGCTCGAACGCGCGAGGTCGCCGCGTGGCTCGATCGCCTCTCGGCACGGCAGACGGCGAATACCGAGCTTTCGCTCAACCTTTCACGCGATGGCGGCACACCGATCTGCTCGGTCTCGGCGATCTCGTTCGCCGAGTCGGAGGCCGAGGCGCAGCGGCTCCATCAGGCCGCCCAAGCGTCCGCACCACCGGCCGATCCGATCCGGACGAGCGAACTGCAGCCGAGAACGTTCGCCGACTTGCTCGCGGAAGACGGCGCACCGGCGCCGGCTCGCCACGCCGTCGAAACGATGTGGACCGATGCGCCGGGCGCGGCGGCCATCGTCTCCGCCCGGCACTTCGAGGCCGCGCCGTCGGATGACACGATCGTCTATTTCGGTTATCGCACCCCGGCAGAACGTCGCGCCGACGGTGCGTACAGCGTCATCGGCAAAAGCTACATGTTTGCCGACGCGTCGTGGACCGATCCCGCCGCCGATGCGCGCAGCGAACGCTGGCTACGCGAACTCTCGCGGGCGCTCACACCATTCAACAAAGGGACCTACGTCAACGAGACCGACTTTCTGAGAAACCCCGGCCACCTGCGGCGCAGCTACGATCCGGCGGCGCTCGTCCGCTTGCAATCCATCATCGAAGCGTACGATCCGCAGCACCGGTTCGCATGTCCACTGCGTGCCGCATCGATCTGATCTCCGCCGCAGATTCGGCGAGAGCATCCCTACGGCGCCGTTTCGATCCAGCGATCGATCTCGCTCTCGACGTCGCGCTTGACGTCGGCGGGCGCGCCGCTCGCGCGAATCGCGTAGCGCGCCACCTGCGCCAAGTCGTCGTCGCTGAAGCCGAGCTTCGTGCGAGCGACTTCGTACTCGTGCAGGATGTCGGTCTCGAAGAGAAGCGTGTCGTCGGCGTTGATGCTGATCGGGATGCCCGCTTCGAACAAGCGGTGCGCGGGGTGTTCTTCGATGCTCGGAAACACGCCGAGGCGTACGTTCGAGGTCGGGCAGACGTCGAGGCAGATCTGCGCGCGCTGCAATTCCTCGAGCAGTCGCGGGTCTTCGATCGAACGGACGCCGTGCTGCAGGCGGTTCGGCGCACAGCTCTCGAGCGTCGCCCATACCGAGTCGGGGCCGGCGAGTTCGCCCGCGTGCGGCGTGCGCAACAGACCCGCCTCCTTCGCGCGAACGAAGCACTCCGCGAACGGACCCGGCGGGAAGAGATGCTCGTCGTCGGCGAGGCCGAGCGAGACGACGATGCCGTCGCCCGCTCGCCGGCAGGCGACCTCGGTCACGGCGAGCCCGGTCTCGACGCTCTGGTTGCGCAACACGGTGATCATCAGCCCGACGCCGCGCGGCCGCAGCGGAGCGGTCGCGATCGCGTCGATCGCGAGATCGATCACGTCATCGTAGCTGCCGAAGCGATCGCCATAGAGGGACGGGATCAGGCCCATCTCGAGCCACTGCACGCCGAACGCGTATTCCATCGCCAACAGATCGTGCACGGCGAGGCGAAAGTCGTCGGGCTCGCGCAACATCGCCATCGATGCTGCCGCCTGCACGCAGAACTCCGTGAAATCGCGATAGCTGTGCGTGTCGGGAAGCGGAACGCCGTACTTCTTGCTCGACCGCTGCATGGTCGTCACCGGGGCGCTGCCCTCGAAGTGCAGGTGCAGATGCGTCTTGGGCAGCGCGCGCAGATCGCGGTACGGCCACGGGGTGATCGTCGTCAAGTTACCGTTCCTTGTCGGTTGAGGTCGGAGAGAATGGTCGTATCGAACAGATCGGCGCGCTTCATCGCAATGCCGTCCTCGGCGAGCATGGCGATCGCTCGCGCGATCTTTGCATCGGACATCCAGAGCAAGCCGAAGCGCTGCGTATCGGCCGATCGAACGAGCGCGTTCGTCGCGCGGGATTGCGCCAACTCTTCGTGCAGGTCGAGCCCGAGCGAGGCGCCGTAGGTGTGCACGGCAAGCGTCGCACCGAGGGCCGGATCGGCGAGCGCGGCGCGCCAGCCGAGTTGCTCGCCGCGGAGAAACGCGGCGATCTTGGCGCGCGCGGCCGGATCGGCGAGGGACTTCTCGTGCACCACGTAGGGTTGATAGAGTCCGGAGTAGCCGAAGTCGTCGAGCGAGAGCGCGTGAACGTCGATGCCATGTGTGGCGAGCGTGACGAGCTGATCGGTCGAGATGCCGAAGTACGCGTCGATCTCACCGGCGACGAGCGGCGTCGGGTCGTATTCCACCGGCACGAATCGTATGGACGCGACGTCGATGTGCTGCGCGGCGAGAAACCCGTGCACGTCGACCAGATCGTCGCTCGGCACGCCGACGCGTTTGCCGACGAGGTCGCGCGGCGTGCGGATCGGGTGCGCGGCGAGCGAGATGAAGACTTCGGGGTTCTTCTGCCAGGCCGCCGCGACGATCTTGAGCGGCGCGCCGTTGGCCCGCGCTTGCGCGACGGCCGGTATCGAACTGTTCCCGACGAGTGCTTTGCCGGCGACGACGAGCGGCTCGACCGCGACGGTCGGGCCGCCCGCCGTGATGACGACGTCGATCCCTTGGGCACGATAGTATCCGCGCGCGTCGGCGACGTACGACCCGGCATACTCGACCGTCTCGAGCCAGCCGAGTTGCCAGGTGACGGTACCGAGCGGCGCCGGCGCCGCAGCCGCCGGCCGCAGCGATGCGCAGCCGCCGGCCAGCAACGCTGATGCGACGCGCGCGCAGAACGCGCGCCGCGATGCGGTCGCGGCGCGCGCCTTACTTGGCGACGGCGTAGCGGCTATCGGAGAACAGCATCCCCTCGGGCGCACCGAGATACGACTCGCGCGTCCACGCCCAGATCCGCCACAGCGTGCGGTCGAAATCGTCGAAGCCCGTCCGTCCGTGGAACATCCGGTAGTTGTCCAGGCACAGCACCTCACCGGGCTGCAACACGAATTTCGGCGCGAGCATCGACGACCGGTGCGCGATCGCGCGCCAGCGAGCGACGAGCCGCTCCTGCCGTTCGAGCGCGGCGCCGCTGAGCGCGGGATTCGCACGTTGCACGACGGTCAAACGCACGAGGCGCCGTCCCGACGGCGTCGTGATGTCGGCCGGTGCGAGCGCGTTCTGGAAGCCCGGCTCGGTCTGCTCGAGCGGCTCCGTCGCAAGGAACGCCGCGAGTTCGCGATCGTCCGCGTCAGGCGAATTCGCGAGCTCATCGAGAATCCGATACGCATCGAGCGCCAGCGATTCGCCGCCCGTGCTCGCGGGTTTCACGCACAGCAAGAAGATGTAGTCGGGCAAGCGATCGCCGTAGGCGAAGCCGTCGGTATGGCCCGTGTCGAACGGCACGATCGTCGTCGACTCGCGCGCGCCCATCATCAGATCGAGGTAGCGGTGATCGCGGTTGTCGGCTCGCTCCTTGATCGGCGCGGGGTCGGGAACGATCGGGTCGAGCGAGGCGAGCACGCGATACGCGACGTCGCGCGCATCCTCGCGTGACGCACCGGCGCCGGTGAGAATCGCCGCGCCGTGCTCGCGCACGAGCGCGAACGCTTCGGCCGGATCGGCCGTGCGTTGCGGGATGAATCCCGCGTGGATGTCGGTGGACATGATGGTGACGGTCGTCCTTTCGGTCGGGCGAATTATTTGGCGACGGCGTAGCGGCTATCGGAGAACAACATGCCTTCCGGCGCGCCGAGATACGCCTCGCGCGTCCACGCCCAGATGCGATACAGCGTGCGTTCGAGATCGTCGAAGCCGGTGCGGCCGTGCAGCATCCGGTAGTTGTCGAGGCACATCGCCTCGCCGGGCTGCAACACGAATTTCGGTGCGAGCACCGACGCGCGGTACGCGATCGTCCGCCAGCGTGCCACGAGCCGTTCTTGCCGTTCGAGCGCCGCGCCGGTCAACGCGGGATCCGCGCGCTGCACCAAGGTCCAGCGCACGAGCCGCCGTCCCGACGGCGTCGGCACGACGACCGGTGCGAGCGCGTTCTGGAATCCGGGCTCGGTCTGCTCGACGGGCTCCGTCGTGAGGAACTCGTAGAGTTCGCGATCTTCGGGGTCCGAAGAGTTGGCGATCTCCTCGAGGATGCGGTACGTGTCGACCGCGAGCGATTCGCCGCCCGCGCTCGCCGCGCGCAGACACAGCAAGAAGATGAAATCCGGTAAGCGGTCGCCGTAGGCGAAGCCGTCGGTGTGTCCGCTCTGAAACGGAACCGCGGTCGTCGATTCGCTCGCGCCCGGCATCAGATCGTAGTAGCGGCGATCGCGGTTATCGGATCGCTCTTTGATCGGCGCGGGGTCGGGAACGACCGGATCGAGCGAGCCGACGACGCGGTAGGCGACGTTGCGTGCGTCGTCGCTCGACGCGCCGGCGCCGGTGAGAATTGCCGCGCCGTGTGCGCGCACGAGCGCGAACGCTTCGGCCGGATCGGCCGTGCGCTGCGGGATGAATCCCGCGTGGATGTCGGTCAGCATGATGGTGACGGTCGCCCTTTCAGTCGTGTGCGAGGTGGGTGGTGGTTCATGCGGCTTGGTCGATCTCCGCGATCAGGCTCGGATCGAAGAGCTCGGCGGCGGTGCTGGTGATGCCCTCGAGCTTGAGCTCGGCGATCGTGCGGTCCATTTGCGCTTGCGTCATCCAGAAGAGGCCGTGCACGCGCGTGCCGGCCGAGCTGAGCAATGCGTTGGTCGCGCGGCTCTGGAGCTTCTGCTGCTTCGGATCGAGCCCGAGCGATGCGCCGTACGTGTGCAGGGTGAGATCGACGCCGAGATCGGGATCGCGTTCGTTCGCTTCCCAGCCGAGGCGCTCGCCCTGCAAGAACGCCTTCAGTTGCGCGCGACGGTGCGGATCGGCGAGCGAGGACTCGAGCACGGTGTACACGCCGAAGAGACCGCCGAAGCCGAATTCTCCGACCGGCATCACGTGAATCGGAACACCGCGCAACGCGAGCGAGATCGCCTCGTTGGTGGAAAAGCCGAAGTACGCATCGACTTCACCTGCGGCGAGCGGACCCGGATCGTACTCGACCGGCACGAGGTGCAGTTGATCGATCGCGATGCCGTTCGCTTTGAGAAAACCGACCGCATCGATGCGATCGACGCTGGGAATTCCGACACGCTTGCCGATGAGTTCGTGCGGCGTACGGATCGGTGTGCGCGCGAGCGAGATGAAGACTTCGGGGTCGCGCTGCCACGCAGCGATGATCTTGAGCGGCGCGCCGCTCAACCGCGCTTGCGCGACCTGCGCCGCCGTGTTCAGCCCGACGAGTGCACGGCCGGCAACGACGATCGGCTCCACCGCGACATCGGGTCCGCCCGGAAGAATCGTGACGTCGATGCCGTGCGCACGAAAGTAGCCGCGGCTCTCGGCGATGTACGTTCCGGCGTATTGCACGTTTTCGAGCCAGCCGAGTTGCACCGCCATCGTGCCGAGCGACGGCGCGGAGGCATCCGCGCTCGCCGTTGCCGCTGCCGTGCTCGTGCCGCCGCCGCAACCCGCGACGGCCGCGAGCAGCAACGACGAGCCGATGAGGTCGCAGAACGCGCGACGTGAGGGCGTCATGGAACCGCGACCGGCGCGCGGGTCGCGGCGATCGCGCGAAACACGCGTTCGGGTGTGAACGGAAGATCGCACACCCACGCGCCGGTAGCATCGTGGATCGCGTCGGCGACGGCTGCGGCGAACGGAACGAGCGCCATCTCCGCGACGCCGCGCGCGCCGTAGGGTCCGTTCGGATCGGGAATCTCGACGACGATCGTCTCGATCGCATGCGGCACGTCGAGTGCGGTCGGCAGCAGATACGTGGTGAAGTTGGGCGTCAGCACGCGACCGCGTTCGACGCGAAACTCTTCGGTGAGTGCATAACCCACCGCCTGAGCGATCGCGCCTTCGATCTGGCCCTCGACGAGTTGCGGATTGATCGCACGGCCGACATCGTGCGCGCTCACGACGCGTACGATGCGCACGACGCCGGTCTTGCAGTCGACCTCGACCTCGACCGCCTGTGCGACGTAGCCATAGCAAAAGTTCGGCCGGCCGTGACCGCGCGCATCGAGCGCGGTGGTCGGGGGCGTGCGGTACGTCACGGTCGCGGCGCACGGAATGCTCCAGCTCACCTGTTCGCGCAAGGCCGCTTCGGCCGCATCCTTGACCGCGCGGCCGGCAACGAGCGTCAATCGCGACGCCGATGCCGAACCGGCATCCGGCGCTTCGCTCGTATCGTCGGCGACGAGTTCGACCGCCGCGAGCGGCAGCGACAACGCTTCGGCCGCGATCTGTCGCAACGCCATATGCGTGCCCTGGCCGACTTCCGCGGCCGCCGTGCGCACCCGGGCGCGCGGGCCTCCATCGACCGCGAAGAGTTCGACCGTCGCCGTCGCGCCTTCCGGATAGCCGAAGGGGAAGCCGACGTTCTTCATCCCGCACGCGATGCCGGTGCCGCGCCGCACCGCGGGCGCGAGGCGTCGCGGCGTGCTCGCGCCGCCGGCACGTGCGCGTTCGAGACAACGTTCGAAGACGTCACGAACGTGGACGCCGCTCGGGAGCGGCTCGCCGGTCGGCTCGATGTTGCCCTCGCGGTAGAGGTTCGCGCGGCGCAGCACCGTCGCATCGAGCCCGAGCGCATCGGCGAGACGCGCGATCATCGACTCGGCGACGAAATGGCCCTGCGGCGCACCGAAGCCGCGAAACGCCCCCGACGGCAGGTTGTTGGTGTAGCACACGTAGCCGTCGGTGAGCACGTTGGGAATCGCATAGGGCCCCTGCACGGTCGTGATCGCCATGTTGAGCACGCCGGAACTCGACGACGCGTACGCGCCGCCGTCGGCGATCAGCGTCGACCGCGCCGCGACGATCGTCCCGTCGCGTTGCGCGCCCCAGGTCGCGGAGATCGTGAACGGATGACGCTTGTGGTGTCCGAGGATCGACTCTTCGCGCGTCCATTGCATCGCGACCGGCCGCTTGAGCGTCCACGCCGCCAGCGCCACGAGCGGCTGAATGGAGAGGTCTTCGCGTCCGCCGAACGCGCCGCCGACCTGCGCGTTGCGCACGACGACGCGATCGTCGGGAAGCCCGAGAACCTGCGCGATCTGGCGGCGATCGTCGTGGATCCACTGCCCCGCGCTCACGACGACGAGCCGGCCCTGCTCGTCGATGAACGCCGTGCCCGCCTCGGGCTGGAGATACGCGTGCTCTTGCCACGAGGTCGTGAACGTCGCCTCGACCACGACGTCGCATCGATCGAGCGCGCTCTCGACGTCGCCCGCGACGATCCGCCGATGGTGCATCAGGTTGGGTCGATCGGCGTGCACGCGCGGCGCGTCGTCGGCCATCGCCGCGAGCGGATCGATGACGAGCGGCAGATCGTCGTACGTCACGTGGACGAGCGCCGCGGCACGACGCGCCGCCGCCGGCGAGGTGGCGACGACGAGGGCGACGCGATCGCCCACGTAGCGCACGACGTCGTCGCAGAGCACCTGCTGATCGGCCACGTCGAGGCCGAAGCGGTTGTACGGCACGTCGGCGGCGGTCAGCACCGCGACCACGCCGGCGGCGTCGCGCGCGCGCGTGGCATCGAGCGCGACGATGCGCGCGTGCGGACGCCGCGCGAAGACGGCCGCGAGATGCAGCATCTCCGGCCGGATCAGATCGGCCGGATACGCGGCGCGTCCCGTGACCTTGTCGTAGGCGTCGTCGCGCGCGACGGCTCGTCCGACGCTCATACGGCGCTCGCCGCCATGCTCTCGGCCGCCGCGCGCACCGCGCGAAGGATGTTACGGTAGCCCGTGCAGCGACAGAGATGTCCGCCGAGCATCGCGAGGATCTCGTCGTCGGTCGGATCGGGATGGTCGGCGAGAAAGCTCGTGACGGAAAGCAGCAAGCCCGGCGTGCAGAAACCGCACTGCAAGCCCTGCTCCTCGTGGAACGCGCGCTGGACCGGATGCAGCGCGGTCTCCGTGCCGAGCGATTCGACCGTCGCGATGGCGCAGCCGTCGGCTTGCACCGCCAGCATCAGGCACGATCGGACCGGCCGTCCGTCGAGCAACACCGTGCACGCGCCGCACGTTCCCACCGAACACGCGACGTGCGTTCCGGTCAGCTGCAGCGTCTCGCGCAGGTAGTCGCACAAGAGCAATCGCGGCGCGACCGTGTCGTCGTGCGCGACGCCGTTCACCTCGATGTGGATCGGGTGCTTCGCGCTCACGACGCCGCCGCCAAGAACGCACGCTCGACGATCGTCGGCGCGACGGCGCGGCGATACGCGGCCGTGGCGTGCACGTCGTCGATCGGGTCGAGCACCGGATCGTCGGACGCGCGCTGCGCGGCCGCACTGAAGAGCAGCGGCGTCGGCGCGCGACCGTCGACCGCCGCTTCGACGCCGGTCAGCCGAATGGGTCGCGCCGCGAGGCCGCTCGCCGCGACGCGCACGGCCGTCGCGTTGCCGGAGGGTCCGCGCGCGTACGTCACCGCCGCGCCGACGAGCGCGTAGTGCGCCGCGCGGCGCTGCACTTCGTAGAAGCCCCACGCCGTGCCGGCCGGCAAGCCGGGGAACCAGCAGTCGAGCACGAGTTCGTCGGACCGCAACGTTGCGGGCGAGTTCGCGTCGACGAACGATTCGGCCGGGACGGTGCGCCGGCTGCCGTCGGCGGCGGCGATGCGCACGCGCGCGCCGAGCGCGACCGCCACGGTCGGAATCTGCGAGATCGCGTTGCGCTGCGCGATGCTGCCGACCACCGTGCCGAGATTGCGCACCGGCGGCGAGGCGACCCAGCCGATCGCCGCGACGAGCAACGGACACACGCGCTGCACGAGCGGCGACGATTCGCACGTTGCCTGGCGCACCGCGGCGCCGATGCGCACGCCGCCGTCGACCTCGTCGATCGCGTCGAGCTCGGCCACGCGGCTGATGTCGATCACGCAACGCGGCCGCACGGCGCGGGCGACGAGCAACGGAACGAGGCTCTGCCCGCCGGCAAGGATCGAGGCCTGGCCACCCCAACGCGCGAGGAGCGCCAGCGTTTCGTCGACGGTGCGCGGGGCGGCGTATTCGAAATCGACGGGCTTCATGGTTAGAGGAGAATCTTGTCCTTCGCACAGCGCTTCTTGTACTTCTGGACGATCGGGTCGTCGACCAAGGCGCGGCACAACGCCTCCTCGATGGGACCATCGACGCGACACTTCAACGACGAGTCGCGCACGAAGTCTTTCGCGTTGTACGCGAACATCCGCGGCCCCGTTGCATCCGGATGACGGACGACCGTGCCGTAGACGACGCGGTCGATGCCGGCGAAGAGCGCGGCCGTCATGCACATCGGACACGGCTCACAGGTCGTGTACAACGTATAGCCGACCAACGTCGGCCGTTTGAGCTTGCGCGCCGCGAGGCGTATCGCGCGCACCTCCGCGTGCGAGGTGGGATCGTTGTCGGGCACGACGCGGTTGAGCGCGCGAATCAACCGTTCCCCGGTCTTCGTCGCGTGGATCTGCGAGCCGTACGGGATCGGGTGCGACGACGTGAATCCGCGCCGCGTCGCCGCCGCGATCTCGCGGATGATCGCGGCATCGAATTCCGGGGTTGCTTTGGGCATCGTGCGCGATCAGCCCGCCGCGACCGGCTCGAGGGCGCGCGATTCCACGCCGCTCGCGTGCTCGCGGATCAACGCGTTGAGCATCTTGCGCATCACGAGACCCGGCCGATCCGAGGCCATCGACACTTCGTCGCTCTCGGTCGGATCGAGCATCACGTCCGCATCGCAGCCCTCGAGGATCAGGCGATCTTCGAGCGTCACCTGGCGATCGAACGCGATCACCGTTTCCGGCGGCACCTGGTCGGCCGTGTCGTTGCGAACGACCCACTGCGTGAAGAGCGTGTGCTGATCGTCGATCGGCGCCAAGAACGTGCAGAGCATGTTCTCGAGACCGCTCGGATACGTGATCTTCGCGATGCGCGAGAAGGGCAGATAGAAGCGGCTGTCCGTCGTGCGCGTCGTGCGATCTTCGGTGGTCGAGAGCGCGGCCTTCATGTGATCGGGCGTCTTCACCTCGACTTTGTTGCGCGCGACGAACCCGTCGCGCGTCTGCTCGATGCTCGGCGGCCGAACCGACGGATCCGGATCGCCGAAGCTGTTCTTGTGGACGAACGTGAGATGCGCGGCATCGAAGGCGTTCTCCATGATGCGCAGCGGATTGGCCGCCCAGTCCTCGCGGAACTCGATCACCTGACGATAGCCCGGCGTATCGAACTCGGGGATCGACGGAATGTCGAACAGCGGCTCTTCCAGCGCGACCCAGACGTGATTGTATCGCTCGGCGCAGGCATACGCGGAGACCGCGAAGGCGCGCAGCCGGTCGGGCTCTTGCGGCACCTTGACGCACGTGCCGGCGCCGTCGAAGGCCCAGCCGTGATACGGGCAGACGATCTTGCCGTCTTCGACCCAGCCCTGCGAGAGGCGCGCGGTGCGGTGCGGGCAGCGATCCCGCACGGCGTGGACGGCGCCGTGCTCGTCGCGCCACAGCACGATCGATTCACCGAGCAGGCGAAACGGGAACGGCTCGTTCGTGATCTGTGCGCTCCGCGCAACGTTGTACCAGAAGCGGCGCAACAAGGGGGTCTGGGTCACCAACATCGACGTTCCTCGCCTTTCTCGAATCGGGGAAAAAGAAAATGGCCAACTATCAGCCCCCACCACGGAGACGATAGCGGCCAATGACAACGGACCTCGCTGCGGTTATGTTAACCGGATGTCGAACGAGACGTCACTCGACAAGTAGAACACGCACATCGATGATGATGGGGCCATTTGTCGGGCGCGGCATGAAACGCACCGAAGATCCGCGATTGCTCGCCGGCCGTGGTCGCTACGTCGCGGACATCACGCGCCCGCGCCAACTCGAGATGGCCGTGTTGCGCTCGCCCCATCCGCACGCCCGGTTGCTCGCGATCGACACCGCCGCCGCCGCTCGTTGCGCGGGCGTGCACGCGGTGATCACCTATCGCGACGTCGCCGCGGAGGTCGGCACGCTGCCCGCGATCGACGTGCTGCCGGATGCGAAGCCCGTCTTCCACACGGTGCTCGCCGACGGCGTCGTGCGCTACGTCGGCGAACCGATCGCCGTCGTCGTCGCCGACGATCGCTACGTGGCCGAAGACGCGCTGGAGCTGATCGCGGTCAGCTACGAACCGCTGCCGGTCGTCACCGACATCGTCGCCGCGAGCGCCGGCGATGCGCCGCTGCTCTATCCCGCGGTGGGAACCAACGTCGTCCAGACGTTCGCGCAAGCGACGGGCGACGTGGATGCCGCCATGGCGTCGGCCTTTCGCATCTACCGCGAGACGTACACGATCCACCGCTACGCCGCCGTTCCGATGGAGACGCGCGGCGTCGTCGCCGACTGCGACCCCGCGACCGGCGAGCTCACGCTCTGGACATCGACCCAATTTCCGCACAAGGTGCGCGACGCGGTCGCGGGCGTCTTGGGCCTGCCGGCCGAGCGGCTGCGCGTGGTCGCGCCCGACGTCGGCGGCGGCTTCGGCGTCAAGGAATGCGTGTATCCCGAGGAAGTCCTCGCTCCGCTCCTCGCCGCGCGGCTCGGTCGCCCGATCCGTTGGATCGAAGATCGCGCCGAGCACCTCGTCGCGGCCGCGCACGGGCGCGAGCAGCGGCACGAACTCGTTGCCGCCGTCGACGCCGACGGCGTGATCACCGCGCTCGATGCGACCTGTGCGACGAACATCGGCGCGGCCTTCGCGACGGTCGGCAACGCACCGGGATTCTACGTCAGCGCCATGCTGCGCGGGCCCTATCGCATCCCGAACTACCGCTCGGCGATCCGCTCGGTCGTCACCAACAAGACGCCGCTCAACGTCTATCGCGGCGCCGGGCATCCGCAAGCGGTGCTCTGCATGGAGCGCTTGCTCGACACCATCGCGCGCGACCTCGACATCGACCGCGTCGAACTGCGCCTGCGCAACATGCTCACCGCAGCCGAGATGCCGTCCGATCGCGGCGTGACGCTCGGCGTGCAGCGAACGCCGGTCATCTACGATAGCGGCGACTATCCGCGCAGTCTGCGCGACGCGGCGGCCCTGCTCGACTACGCCGGCTTCCGCGCACGTCAGACCGCGGCGCGCGCCGAGGGGCGCTACCTCGGGATCGGGCTCTCGTTCTATGTCGAGGGCACCGCGTTCGGGCCGTTCGAGTACGCGCAGTTGCGCGCGGAGCCGTCGGGCCGCGTCACGCTGACCACCGGCTCGTCGCCGCACGGACAGGGCACCGCGACGACGCACGCGCAGCTCGTCGCCGACGAGCTCGCGATCGCGGTCGATGCGGTCGACGTCGTGCACGGCGACACCAAGCGCGTGAAAGAGGGCATCGGCACGTGGGGGAGCCGCAGCGGCGCGATCGGCGGAACCGCCGCTCGCCTCGCCGCGGTGCAACTCAAAGAGTCCGCGCGCGCGATCGCCGCCGCGCGACTCAGCGTGGATCCGGGAGCGCTCGCGTGGACCGCGGGCCGCATCCACCTGCGCACCGATCCGTCGCGCGGCTTCAGCCTCGGCGAACTCGCCGGCGCGCCGCTGGTCGTCGAACTGCGCTTCGACGTTCCCGGCATCGCATACAGCTACGCGGCGCACATCGCGATCGTCGAGGTCGACATCGGCACGGGCCGCGTCTTCGTGCGGCACTACGGCGTTGCACACGACTGCGGACGGGTGATCAACCCGGCGATCGTCGAGGCGCAGGTCGTCGGCGGCGTGGTGCAGGGCATCGGCGCGACGCTGCTCGAGGAGTTGCCGTACGACGCCGGCGGCGAGCCGCTCGCACGGAGCATGATGGACTATCTCTTGCCGAGCGCGGCCGACATCCCGATCTTCTCCCTCAGCCATACGGAAACGCCGACGCCGCACAACCCGTACGGCATCAAGGGCGCCGGTGAGGGCGGGACCACCGGCGCTCCCGCCGCGTTGGTCAACGCGCTCGAAGACGCGCTCGCGCCGTTCGGCGTGCGGCTCAACGACGACGGGCCGTTCACGCCGTCGCGCGTGCTCGAACTCCTCGGACGTCGCTGACGATCCCCGCGCTGCGATTCAACTCGGCCAGCACGCTGTTGTCGAAGAGGTCGTCGGCGGTCACGAGCATTCCCTCGCGCCGCAATACCGCGATCGTGCGCGCGATCTTGTCGTCGGACATCCAGAACAATCCGTGCGCGGACGTGTCGGCCGAGGCGACGAGCGTGTTGGTCGCGCGACTCTGGAGCGCTTCCTGACGCGGATCGAGACCGAGGCTCGCGCCGTACGTCTTCATCGCCAGCGCAACGCCGAGGTCGGGATCGCGCAGCGCATCGTGCCAACCGCGACGCTCGCCCGCGAGAAACGCGCTGACCTTCGCGCGCGCCGCCGGATCGCGCAGCGAGTCTTCACGAACGGCGTAAATTTGGAAGAGTCCCGCGGAGCCGAAGTCGGCGAAACGCAAGGCATACACGGGAAATCCGCGCACCGCTAACGTGATTGCCTCATCGGTCGAGTAGCCGAAGTAGGCATCGATCTCACCGGCGACGAGCGGCGACGGATCGTCGGCGACCGGAACGAAGTGCACCGCCGCGGGATCGACGCCGTTCGCTTTGAGGAAGCCGTAGCTGTCGACCAGATCCGCACTCGGCACGCCCAGGCGTTTGCCGATCAGCTCGGCCGGCGTGCGGATCGGTCGCGCGGCCGGCGAGAGAAAGACCTCCGGGCTCTGCTGCCAACGCGCGCCGACGATCTTCACCGGCGCGCCGGCCAGCCGCGCTTGCGCCACCGCGGAGACGGTACAGTCGGCGATCAACGCACGACCGGCGACGACGAGCGGGATGACGGCAACGTTCGGGCCGCCCGGGTGAATGTCGACATCGATCCCCTGCGCGCGGTAATAGCCGCGCGTCGCCGCGATGTATGAACCCGCGAACTGCACCGTCGGAAGCCAGCCGAGTTGCCACACCACCGGCCCGAGATCCGGCGCTGCCGCCGCCGCGCCGCGCGTCGCGGCACCGGCCATCAGCGCGGCGCCGGCAATGCGGCAGAACGCCCCGCGCGCGATCGTCATGCGCTCACCGCCGGCGCGACATTGCGATATTCCATGCGCGCGCAGCGTAACAAACGCCACCGTGGCGTGCCTCACTTTTTTGGCGAATCACGTTCGCCCGTCATGTACCAATTGGCTAGTGACCGTTCACACGTGCGACGTTACACTCTGCCGCAGCGAGGTTCGTAAGATCTGGCCGCTGTTCACTACCACGGTGGTAGTAAAGGGTGGATTTTGCGAACTTTTTTTCATACCTCAAATGGCGTGAACAGGGCATCCGGTGAAAAAATTGTCTTGTGGCGTACGGTCGCTACGGCGCCGTCGCCACGTGTGACGGTCGCATGATCAGCGAGTCCATCATCGACGCGAGCGCGCGCACCGGCGAGCCGGCCGGCATCGAACTGCGTGACGTCGTCAAGGCGTACGACGTCGGCGGATCGGGCGTCAACGTGCTCGATCACGTCGACCTCGCCGTTCCGCGCGGCGCCTTCGTCGCGCTCGTCGGGCCGTCGGGCTGCGGGAAGTCGACCGTGCTGCGCATCCTCGCCGGTCTCACCGAAGCCGACTCGGGCACGATCCTCGTCGACGGCCGTCCGCCCGACGCGATCCGCCGCGCGCGCAAACTGGGCATCGCCTTCCAGGATCCGGCGCTCTTGCCGTGGCGCTCGGTCACCGACAACATCCGGCTCCCGCTCGAAGTCACCGGGGCGAAGATCGCAGCGGATGCCGTCACGCGGCTCATCGAGCTCGTCGGGCTCAAGGGCTTCGAGGACGCGCGGCCGGCGCAGCTCTCCGGCGGCATGCGTCAACGCGTCGCGATCGCGCGAGCGCTGCTGCTCGAACCCTCACTGCTCTTGCTCGACGAGCCATTTGCCGCCGTCGACGAGATCATGCGCGAACGCCTCAACCTCGAGTTGCGCCGCATCTGGACCGAGCGCGCGACCACGACCCTGCTCGTCACGCATTCGGTGCAGGAAGCCGTGCTCTTGGCCGACACGGTCGCGGTGATGTCGAGCCGTCCCGGCCGCATCCGCGCACAACTGGACATCGATCTTCCCCGCGAACGCAACGCCACGATGACTCGCGGCCGGCACTTTCACGATCTCTGCGATCAGGTGTCGCGTTTGCTCGCCTCCGCATTCGATCCGGGCTGAACCGCATGAGCACGGCCGTGAAGATCGACCGATGGGGACGCGCGCTGCGAAGCGCCGCGCCCGGCGTGTTGACCCTCGTCGCGGTCGCCATCGTCTGGGAGGTCGCGGGCCGCACCGTGCTTCACGCCTTGCTGCCGCCGCCGAGCGCGATCGCGGCCGAACTCTGGCAGAACTGGTCCGTCTATCCGCCCAACATCGCCGCCACGCTCAGCGAAGCGGCGCGCGGCTGGGTGATCGGCAACATCGCGGCGATCGTGCTCGGTTGCCTCTTCGTGACGATCCCGGTGGTCGAGGTCGCGTTGTTGCGCGTCGCGATCGCGACGTACTGTCTGCCCATCATCGCGATCGGGCCGATTCTCGAGATCGTCTTCACCGGCGATCAACCGAAGGTCGTCATGGCCGCGCTCAGCGTCTTCTTCACCACGCTGCTCGGCACGATGCTGGGCCTGCGTTCGGCCGACACGACGAGCCTCGAACTGATTCACGCGTATGGCGGAAGCCGCTGGACCGCGCTGCGCAAGGTCGCGCTGCCGTTCGCGCTGCCCTCGATCTTCGTCGCCTTGCAGATGGCGATCCCGGCCGCGCTGCTCGGCGCGATCATCGGTGAGTACCTCGGCGGCGACCGCGGCCTCGGCGTCGCGATGGTCAACGCCGAGCAGACCTTCGACTTGCCGCGCCTCTGGGGCTTCGAACTCGTCACGGCGGCGGTGGCGATCGTCGGCTGGGGCATCGGCGCGTGGGTCTGCCGGCTCGCGACGCCCTGGGCCACCGAACGCCGCATCGACGCCGGTGCGTTCGCGCCGAAAGATGCCGCGCCGCGCGCGCTGGTGCGCGACGGACTCTTCCTGTGCGTCTCGATCGCGATCGCGCTCGGTCTTTGGGGCAGCATCATCTGGGCGCTGCGGCTCGACGATTACTTCGCCAAGACGCCGCTCGACGTGTGGAACTACCTCGCGACCGCGGCCGCCGCGGCGGCGAACCGCGCGGAGATCTGGTCGAGCCTGCTCGTCACCGTCGGCGATGCGTTGATCGGCTACGTCGGTGGAACGCTGATCGCGCTGCTCACCGCGATGACGTTCGTGATCGCCCGCCCGGTCGAGCGCGCGCTCATGCCGATGGTGCTCACGGTTCGCGTCATCCCGCTGCTCTCGCTCACGCCGCTGATCGTGCTGCTCTTCGGGCGCGGACTGCTCTCGGTCGCCGTGATCACCGGGCTCATCACGTATTTCCCGACGCTCTTGAACCTGACCACCGCAATGCGTTCGGTACCGCGCGACATCCTCGACGTGATGAGCGCGCTCAACGCGAGCCCGCTGGTGACGATGGTGAAGGTGCGCCTGAATTACGCCGTGCCGGCGCTCTACGCATCGGCCCGCATCGCCGCACCGGGCGCGCTGATCGGTGCGATCGTCGCCGAGTGGCTCGTCACGGGCGAAGGCCTCGGCAGCCTCATGCTTTCATCGGCCGCGAGCTCGCGCTATGCGACGCTCTGGGCCTCCGTCACGATCGTGACGCTCGTCTCCGTGCTTTGGTACGCGGCCGTCGGCTTGGTCGAGGGCCTCGTCACCGCTTCTCCCTTCCGGAGGATGACCCCAACCCAGAGACCCTAGGACCCCGTTCGTATCCCCTCATTGCTGCACCACCCTCGCGAGGATTCATGGGTATTCCAATCGCTCTACAACGATCGCTTTTTCTCTATTTCACGATCGCGGCCATGATCTGCTCGAGCATCGCGCAGGTATCGGCGCAGACCGCTCCGACAGCGGCAATCACGGGAACCATCACGAGCGCTGCCGGTACGCCGGTCGGCGGCGCGGTGGTCAACGCCACCGGTCCGTCCAAAGCGTCGACGACGACCACATCCGATGGGTCGTTCTCGCTCACCGTTCCGCCCGGCGTCTACGACATCACGGTCACGCACGGCGGCTATCAACCCGCATCCGTTACGGGCATCACGATCGTGCCCGGGAGCACGCAACCGCTGCGAGTCACGCTCTCGGAGAGTTCGCTCGGCTCGTTGCAGACCATCGGATCGACGACCACGACGGCCTCCGGCCGCAGCACCATCAACACCGGACCCGCGTCCACGAGCGTGATCTCGGGCGCGCAATTCGCCGAGTCAGCGAACCCGCAAATCAACGACACGCTCCAACAGGTTCCCAACCTCGTCGTTCAGCATCTGGCGACGCAGCTCGACACCTCGATCGTCGTCGGCGGTTTGCAGCCGTACGAGACGCAGGTGCTCATCGACGGTCACCCGCTCGCGCTCGGACAATACGGCGTGTGGGAGAGCGAGTATTTCCCCTCGTGGCTGATCGGCGGCGCCGAGGTCGAGAGCGGTCCCGGCAACACGACGCCGTTCGCGAACCTCGCCGTCGGCGGCACCGTGAACCTGACGACGCCCTCCTTCTCGAACAAGAACTCGCTCACGTTCAACGGCGGGACCGACAGCTACAGCTCGCTCTTCGCCGATCTCCTCTGGAAGGGGAAGGTCGGCAACCTGAGCTATGTGGCCGGCGCCGGGACCTCGTGGTACAACTCGCCGTACACGGGCACGAAGGAGTGCGACCTCTACGGCTCCACCGGAACCGCGAATGCGCCGGGCTTCGCCGGGATCGTTCCGTTCTGCGGCATCGTCGGCAACTCGTTCATCCAGCGCGCGGCGCTCGGCAAGTTGCGGTACGATTTCTCGACCGCGACGTCGTTGCAGCTGAGCTTCATCGGGTCGTACGGCGGCTACAATCCGCAGGGCTACTTCTCGGGCGTTGCCGAGGGGCCGGCAAAGATCTTGCAGTGCCTCCCCGGGACGCTCGAGTGCACCGCTCCGAACCTCCAATACCTGGTCGGCACCACGATCCAAAACAGCCTCTTCTGGTATCCCGGCACGATCATCTTCAGCCAGCAGCAAATGTATTCAGCCGAGTTCCGCACGACGATCGGCAACGATACCTTGCTCGAGCGCCCGTACATCGCGACGATCGAGCCCGACACCTATATCGGTGAGGACGAGGGAAACTACCCGAATTTCTGGGCGCCGAGTGCGAGCTTCGGCTATCCGGCGTGCACGAGTCTCACGCCGACCACGACGTGCTATCCGGGTCCGCAATCGATCCCCCCGGGAACGCAGATCCCGTCGACCGGCCTCACGAATCCGAATGCGTTCGAGGCGACGACGTGTCCGGTCGGCACGATCTATTCGTTCCAACAGATCAACAGCCCAGCCAACACGATCGTGACGAAAAACGGGCAAGAGGAGTGCTTCCAGTACCCCTACAGCACGTTCGAGCACGACACGCTCTACGGAAACACGTTCACCTATATCCACCCGATCGGCGATAACACGCTGAGCTTCACGTACGACTTCCACGGCGGCGGCGCGTACGCGTTTGCCAACGCGCCGCAAAACTTCCAAGTCCCGATCGGCTCGGCAACCCGATTCTCGACGTTCTCGCTCACCGGCGATCTGCACCCGCTCGACAAGCTGACGGTCGACTTCGGCTTGTACAACACGCTCTGGACGGTCATCGGCCAACAACCGATCTTCAACAACGGGAACACGACCGAAGGACCCCTGGACCGCAGCGTCGCGCGCTTCGATCCGCACGTCGCGTTCGTCTTCCGTCCGAAGAACGACACGTCGTTTCGCGCCGCCTACGGAACCTCCGAGACGTTCCCGTTCATCGGGGAGCTGACCGGACAACCGGCGGTCGCAGGGCCGTCGCCGCCGTCCTTTCTCGCAGGCACGCTCACGGAGAAGAACGCGAACCTCCTCCCCGAGCGGAG
>Ga0116228_10000037_pt1 | contig 71319 bp, 72 predicted proteins | sample S1TSphfallax_2_FD_89694 | JGI IMG/M metagenome (GOLD analysis project Ga0116228, IMG submission 89694) | Host-associated microbial communities from peat moss isolated from Minnesota, USA - S1T2_Fc - Sphagnum fallax MG | ecosystem: Host-associated > Plants > Peat moss > Unclassified | place...
GAACGCGCTGCTCTCCGCGCTCCTCGCGGGCGCGAGCGTCGTGCTGTACGACGGCCACCCGGCGCATCCGACGCCCGCGCTCTTGTGGCACCTCGCCGCCGACGCGAAAGCGACGACGTTCGGCGCGAGCCCGACCTTCGTGCAGATGATGGTGAAGGCGGGGATCGTGCCGCGCGATATCGTCGACGTTTCGCACTTGCAAGGCGTGCTCTTGACGGGCTCGCCCGTATCGCCCGAAACGACGGCATGGTTCTACGAGAACGTCAAGACGGATCTGTGGGTCAACTCGCCATCCGGCGGCACCGAGGTCGTGGCGGCCTGGGTCGGTGGTTCGCCGACCTTACCCGTGTATGCGGGCGAGATCCAAACGCGTACGCTCGGCATGGACGTGCACGCGTGGGACGAGGCTGGGAACGACGTGACGAACGAGGTCGGCGAACTCGTGGTCACGAGTCCTGCGCCCTCGATGCCGCTACGGTTTTGGAACGATCCCGGCGACGTGCGCTATCGCGAAACGTACTTCGAGCAGTTTCCCGGCGTGTGGCGCCACGGCGACTTCATCCGCATCAACGAACGCGGCGGTGCGTACATTTACGGTCGCTCCGATTCGACGCTCAATCGCTACGGCGTGCGGATCGGTTCCGCGGAAATTTATCGCGCGGTCGACGGACTCGACGAAGTTGCCGATAGCCTCGTCGTGTGTCTCGAACTTCCCGGCGGCGGATTCTACATGCCGCTGTTCGTAAAGACGGCACCCGGCGTCGTGCTCGACGACGCACTCCGCGCGCGCATCGCGACGAAGCTACGCACGGATTGCAGCCCACGTCACGTGCCGGACGAAATGCACGCGGTCGATGCGATTCCTTACACGCTGACCGGCAAGAAAATGGAAGTCCCGATCCGCCGGATCCTCGCGGGCGCCGTCCCGCAAAAGGTCGCGAGCCGCGATGCGATGATGGACCCGACGGCGCTCGATTGGTACGTCGCGTTCGCGGAACGCTACCGCGCGAAGGCGCCCGTCGCGCCATAACGGGCGACGCGGCGCTACGGCGTCACGATCAACTGCGTCACGGCGGTGCGTCCGAACTCCTCGGGTTCGTATTGCAATTGCACGACCGCGCCCGGCCACGAGAATGTGCCCGGCGTGACGGAACGCACGAGATAGTGTATCGCGTACTCACCCGGATCGAGGTGGCTTACGAACGAGACGACGCGGCTCCGATAGATCGAGGTATAGTCGGGCGTAAACGCATCGTCCGTCTCGCCGATCGCCGGTGCCGAGGTGCGGAAGCTTTGATCGACCGCCTCGAATCCCGCCGGTAGCGGGTCGGTCACGAGGACGTTCTCGACGGGGTGATCCGTGATGATGCGATCCTCGACGTCGAAGACGCGCGCGGCCGCCAAGCTCGTCGGCGTGGGCGGTAGCGGCAGCCCAAACATCGCGACGATCGTGGGATCGCCCGGTGCGCGGACGATGCGATCGATGCGCAGACCTTGATAGATCCCCGGCGACTCGTCGGGTACCCGATAGCGAAGTCCGACCACGTAATGCAAGGTGCCGCGTCCCGTCTTCACGAGCGTCACGCGACCGGCGCCGCGCGCGAGATCGTTCATCGGAATGCTATCGGTCACGGTCGTGACCGCGTAGCCGCGGAACGTGCGTCGTTCCGTGCGCGGCGGATTCGCCGGCAGCGTCGCCGTGACGACGAAGTCCGGCGGCTGCGCGTCCTGCCCCGCGTAGAGCACGACTCCGTTCATCGCTTCCGCATCGTCGCACACGCATCCCCACGTTCCGTTGTGGCGCAGCGCGAGGAGCGACTCGAGGAGCCGATCCACGTCTTCTTTCGGCGTTCCACTCTCGATCGCGAGCCCGAGCATCTGTGCCTGACCGGCAGCCTCGCTTTCGCCGAACGCGCCGCGCACGTCGACCGTCGCGTGCCGCGCGCCGAGTGCGACTTGCGTGAAGAGTTCGTCGCGAAGCGAAATGCCGAGCGCGTGCCATGCGGGCAGCCGCAAGAGGAAGCGCGCGAGTTCGACGCGCTCGTAATATTCGAACTTCTCACGATTCTTCCAAACGTCGTCGAGGAAGTCGTTCCGCACCTCGCCCGCGGTCCCGAGCGTCTCGAGCGCTTCGAGACGCACGTCCGCCGCACCGACCGGATCGTTCTTCGCGACGCCCGCGACGGAATACGGATCCGCGAGCGCCTTGCGGAGATAACCCATCGCGTGCGCGAGATCGGGCTGCACGGCGAAGCCCGCATCGCGGGCCTGCACCAGTTGCACCACGTCGAACGCCGTGTTGAAGACGTCGCTCTTCTCGGCGCCCGGCCACTGCGCGAACCCACCGTCGGGAAGCGCGAGCGCGCGGAGCGCCGCGAGGTCGGTCGCGACGCTCGCGGTCAGCCGCGGAATCGCATCCGTGCGCCCGTAGCGGCGATCGAGTAGGATCGCATCCGACGCGACCGCGATCCGGCTCGCGAGCTCCGTGCCGAATCCGATGTGCGGGATCGCGAGCGTATTCGTCGGTTCGAGCGCTTCGGCGAGTAACGTACTCGCGAGCGTTACGTCGAGGCCGCCGAGCGGGCCGTGCAGCGCAGCGGCGACGTCGACGGGAACGGTCGCGTTGCTTTCCGTCGTGCCCGTGGTGATCGCGCTCTCGAGCACGTCGTCCGTTATCACCGGAACGCCGAACGTGAACGCGTCGGCATTGGGGCCGAGCGTCGAACGAAACGTGAACGATGCGTCGCGCGCGCCGTTCGCGACGACCGCGAAGCGGTAGGCTTGCGTGGGAGAGCCGGCGGCACTCGCGGGCGCGCTCGTCGCCGCCGACGCCGCACCCGATGCGAGGGCCGCACCGCCGCTCACGGACGCGTGCACGTCGAGCGCGCCGCTCGCATGCCCGACGTTCGTCACGGAAACCCCGGCATCGAAGCGATCGCCGACGCGCGCGAACTGCGGGAGAATCGGGTCCGTCACGAGCGGCTTCGTGGCGACGAACGTCGCCTCACCGTTGCCGAATCGCGCGTCGCCCGTGAGCGCGAGCGCCATCACGCGCCACGTCGTCAGATCGTCCGGCAGCGGAACGTCGACGCTCGCATTCCCATTCGCATCGGTTCTGATCGCGGCGTTCCAATACGCGAGCGGCAGAAACTTGGTTCGCACGCGCGTGCTCGCGGGCCCGGCCATGACGCCGCCCCCGTAGCCGAAGCCCTTGTCGAGCATCGTACTCTCCGGACGTAACTCGACGGAGCCGTAATTGTCGGCGAGTCGCGTGGAGATCGGCTCGTCCGCGTAGACGCTCTTCACGAGATCCGGAAAACGATAGCCACTCAGTTGTAAGATCGCGTCGTTCACGACGGCGACCGTCAGTTCGCCGCGGACCGGCGAGCCATCGGCCGCGCGCAGCCGCAAGGCGAGATGCTCGTGCCCGCCAGGCGAGACCGTCGCATGCGCGGGCGCGACGTCGACGCGCAGATATTTGCCGTCGAGCGCGACCTCGAACGGCGCGAAGCCCGTGCGCTCGAGTTTGTCGAGGCCCGTCGGCACGCCGCTCGAAAGCGGTCGCCCGCGGCGCACGAGAACGACCTGCACGGCGGCGTTGGGAAGCATGTCTTTCGTGACGGTGAAGCTCGCCTCGGGAGCCGCACCACTCACCACCGCCGTGCGTTCGAGGAACGCACCGTGCCGCACCACCGCGAGATACATCTCGGCTTGCGGATAGGGCGACTGCACGAGAACGTGGGCGACGTCGCCCGGACGATACGTCGCCTTGTCGAGCTTCACGCCGAGAGCGTTCGAGTCGCCCGTGAACCACGCGGCTTCACCCGCACCCGTGACCCAGAGCGACGTATCGCTCGCGGTCACGTCGCTCGTCGCGTCCGCGAAATTCGCGCGCACGCGGTACTCGCCGGCCTTCGGCGGCGTGAACGTCACCGGCACGGGCTTCTCCGCGGACGTCACGGTCTGCGTCCCGACGTCGACGTACCGCACCGCGTCGTGCGCGGCCTCACTGCCCTCGACGATCTGCGTCGCGCTCGCATCGACGCGCTGCTGCAAGACGAGTTTGAGATCGCGCCCCGCGAGCGACTTGCCGTCGAGCCCGACGACGACCGCATCGACGTTCAGCGTGGCACCGCTTACCGCGACGAACGGGGACCGTAAGCCGATCGAAGCATCGGATGGTAAGGCCGTAAACGATTTCGTGGCCGCGACCGCGAGGTTCGAAACGTCGGTCGTTTCGGCCGTCACCGTGTACGTCATCGGGAACGGCAGGTCGGTACCGACCGGTACGGTCGTGCCGGCGTTGCCGGACGCATCGATCGGCAGCGACTGCTGCAGCACGTCGCTCGTGACGGTCGGCTCTTCTTCCGGATACGTCCACATCCGCCCGAAGGTAAAGCTATCGAAGCCGTCCGGGGAATAGTACGCACGCGCACGCGTGACGGAGACGCGCGACGTTCCACCCTGCACCGGCGCGCCGAAGAGATACAGACTCTGCGACCGTTCGGGAACGCTCGTTCCCGCGGCGACGGGCCGTTCGTCGAGGCTGAGGTCGACTTTGAAATTCGGCGGCTTGAATTCGGCGACCGTGAACGAACCGGAGATCGTTTCGCCGCCCTGACCCGTCGCGTCGATCTGCCAGGCGCCGACCGCCGCGTTCTTCGGAAGATCGAGCGAAACGGAAAACGCACCGAACGCGTCGGGCGCCTCCGAGGCGAGCGTCTGCTTCGCGCCGCTCGGCGACGTGACGACGATGTCGTACGTCGTCGATTTTCCCCGCCCGATCGCCCCGTTCGTTTCGAAGTACGAGATGCCGACGAATTTCGCGGTCTCGCCGGGCTGATAGAGCGCACGATCCGACACGATCGATCCCCGCGCGTGCGGCGCACCCGCCGACCAGCCGTCGCCGTTTAACCCGAACCCATAGCCGTTCTCGTACGAACTGCTTCGCGCGTACGCCCAGTCGGCGCCCGAGCGCACGATCGTCACGAGAGCGGGCGCGCGGTCCGCGACGGTCGCGGTACTCGCGCACGCGGCCCACGCCTCCGAACTCGGACGCCACGTGCCGTCCGACGCCGTCGTTCCCGACGCGCATGGCGCTTCGTTCGGCGGGCCGGGGTCGGATCCGTACTCGGTATGCGATTCATAGACGTCGACCGCGGCGCGGGGCACGGGCGTTCCGTCGCCGAGGTGCCGGACGCGAACGAGGCCGCCATCGGGAAACCATTGCGTCAGCACGCCGAGATCCGTCATCGCTACGGCACCGTAGTATTCGGGAATCGTCCACGACCCATTGCTATCCAAAACGGTCTTCGCGCGGACGCCGTACGCGACGGTACCGACGGGTCCACCCGCAAGCGTTCGTATCGGAAGCGCCGTATCGACCTGGACGTTGCGAACCTGCGCGAGCGGGTGCGGTTTCCATGCGGCGGTCGGCGGGAGTAGTGCGGAGACGCCGTCTTGCGAGTCGAGATCGTGCGAGATCACGTCCTGCGGCCGCACGTTGACGTACGCCGCTTGGAACGCGCGGTCCGGGAGGTTGACCGAGCTGACGTCGAGCGCGAGATCGAGATCGGATGGGAAAATATGCGAGCCGCCGGGAGCCCCGATGTTCGGCACGAGCGACGCGGTCCGGAACGTCGGCACGATCGGATGCGGCATCCTTCCGCGGGACCAGTACTGCTGGCCGAAACGATCGCGCAGCCCGGCGCCGATATGGATCGTGTAGCTCGTTTCCGGAACGAGCGCGTTCTCATCGATCGCAATCGTGTTGTCGACGACCGAAAAGAGCGGCGCGTCGCGGCGCGCCGGCGTCGGCGAGATCGTCACGGTGCCCGCGACGCTCGATTCATCGATGGGATTCGAGAACACGAGCGTTGGAACGTTCGTGGCGAAGCGACTGCCCGGCGGCGGGTCGCGATGCAGTTCCGAAAAGACGAGCGGACCGTACGTCCGAACGTCGCCGCTCGACGCGCCGACACTCGGAAGGTTACCGGCCGCCGAGAGGATGCCGGCACCGATCGTAAACGTATACGACCGATCGTAGGCGAGTTGCTCGGCCGGAACCAGGTCGTAGTGCACGCTGCTCGTATCGTTTACCGAACCGCTCGCGTCGCTCGCGGGCGCCGCAGACGCCGACGGATCGGGCGAAGGCGACGGCGCGATGCGCAGGGCGATCTGCTTCGAGCGATCGCTCGCGTCGATCAGGCGCACGTGCGCGAGCATCGAGTCGACGTCGACGGCATCGCTCACGTCGAGACCGAATCGCGGCGTGCGCGAGATCGGTGGCGGCGAGGCGTCGCCGGACGAGCCGGGATAATTCGAGAACTGGATCGGCTGCGTCGTGAACGACCACGCGAGATCGCTCGCGAGCTCGTGCTTCGCGAGGTCCGCGAGCCCGGCCGTCAACGTGATCCGCACGCGCGTCGCATGCGGTACCGGTGCGTCCGCTTGAAACGCGATCATGCGCGGCGTCAACACGATGAAGCGCCCCGGCAGCGCCGGCTCGATGACGAAGTGCGCGAGCACGGCCGAGCGATCCGGCGATTCGAGCGCCTCGACCGGAACGAGGTCGTTCGCAAAACGCACGCGGATCTGCGCGCCGTCCTTCGCCTCGCCCGTCGGCGAGATCGAAACGATCCACGACGGTAGCGTGGGTTTCGGGGCGGCGGCGACCGGCGGGAGCGCCGTCGGCTCGGGCGTCGGGGTTCCCGTGGCCGCAGCCGAGGCTGCGACGGCACCCGGCGACGCGGTCGTGGCGGGACCGTTCCGGGACGCGCACGCGGACACGACGAACGTGGCCGCGCTAAGAACGATGAACGAGCGAAGCAGCCGCACAGTGTACCTCAGAGTCGCCTCTTCGAGCGCCGCGAAGCGATTCTTTGTGACCGTTGCACTCGTCATCGCGCTCGCTGCGGCCGCGTTCGCGACGCGTCCGATCCGGCCGGCCGACCTGCCGCAAGATGCGCGCGCGCTCACCTTCGTCGACCGGAGCGGCCTGCCGCTCGGAACGATTCTCGGGCGCGACGACCGCCACACGATCGCGGTACCGCTCGCACAGATGTCGCCCGCGTTTCTCGCGGCGCTCCGCGCGACGGAGGACCGCCGGTTCGCTCGCCATGGCGCGTTCGATCCGATCGGCGCGCTGCGCGTCCTCGCGACGAGCCTCCGCGAACGTGGAACGCCGCACGGTGCGTCGACGCTCTCGATGCAACTCGCGCGCCAACTCGTTCCGATCGCTCCGAACGCGTGGGGAAAACTCGAAGAGATTGTCGTTGCGATGCGCTTGGAGAACGGGCTCTCGAAGCGGCAGATCCTCGAAGCCTACGCGAATCGCGCGCCGATGGGATCCAACGTCTACGGCGTGGAGGCAGCGGCCCGCACCTACTTCGGCATCGATGCGGCGCACCTCGATCTCGCGCAGGCCGCGTTTCTCGCGGGACTTCCGAACGATCCGGTGCGCCTCGACCCCTACGCGCATCCCGTCGCGGCGCGCGCACGCCAGCGCGTCGTGCTCGCACGGCTCGTCGATACGGGTGCGATCGCGCCGAGCGACGCCGCGCTCGCGGCGGCGGAACACCTCGCATTCCAATCGCCGTCGTCGGGCATCCTCGCGGCACCGCAGGCGCTGTTCTCCCTCGCTCCGCTCGTCGCCGCGGATCGCGACCGCGTGCGCACGACGATCGACCGGCCGCTGCAGCAATTCGTCGAAGCGCAAGTGCGCGACGTCGTCGCGCGCCTCGCCGGTCACGATGCATCGCAAGCGGCGGCGATCGTGGTGGACAACCACACGGGCGAGGTGCTCGCGTACGTCGGATCGCGCGATTACTTCGACGACGCGGATGGTGGTCGCAACGACGGCGTGCGCGCGCTCCGTCAGCCGGGTTCCACGCTCAAGCCGTTCCTCTACGAACTCGCGCTCGAACGTCGCGTCGTTCGCCCGACGACCATCCTCGCGGACGTACCCGTCGCGTACGCGTTGCCGGGCGCGCATCTCTACGCGCCGACCGACTACTCGGAACGCTTCGCAGGCCCCGTGCGCGTTCGGCTCGCGCTCGCGAACTCACTCAACGTGCCGGCGGTGCGCGTGCTCTCGAGCGTGGGCGTCGATACGTTTCTCGAGCGTCTCCACGCGCTCGGCTTCACACACCTCACGAAGTCGCCCTCGTACTACGGTCTCGGGCTCACCCTCGGCGGCGGTGAGGTTTCGCTCTACGAGCTGGCACGCGCGTACGCAACGCTCGCACGCGGCGGAGCTCCGACCGCGCTTCGCTTTACCCTCGACGGCGCGACCGAACCCGATACGAACGAGGGCGCATCCGCGGGCGATCCCGCGTGGCCGTTCGTAACGAACGTTCTCGCCGACCCGATCGCGCGCAGCGCTTCATTCGGCCTCAACTCCATTCTCTCGGTCCCGTTCGACGCCGCGGTGAAAACGGGAACGTCGTCCGATTTCCGCGATACCTGGACCGCCGGATTTACGCGCGACTACACGGTGGCCGTCTGGGTTGGAAACTTCGATGGCCGGCCGATGCGCGATATCTCGGGCGTCACCGGCGCGGGGCCGCTATGGAATCGTATCGTTCTCCATCTGCACGCGACCTCGGAACCGCAACCGTTTGACATACCTCCAGGATACGCCCCGCGTGCGATCTGCGCGACGACGGGCTTGCGACCGACACACGAGTGCCCCGCCGTCGTGCGCGAGCTACTCGACGCGCGCGACCGCACGGAACTCGCACGCGAAACGCCGCGCGCGCCGACGCTCGACGCGACGTACGACGCCTGGCTCGTTACGTCGCCCGAGCGCGACCGCATGCCGACGCGCATTCTCTTCCCGCGCGATGGCGACCGTTTCGTCGCGGCGCCCGGACGCTCGTTGAAACTCGAGATCGCGGGCGTCCGTCCGCCCGAGGTCACGATCGACGGACGCCCGCTATCGCCGACCGACCGCGACTACCTCGTTCCGCTTCGCGAGGGAACCTACACGATCGTCGCGCGCTCCACGACCGGGCGATCGACGGTGCACGTTTCGATCGTCCCGCCGCCGCAGCGCGCGCCGGTCGGCTTCACGTTCGTGAAACACTAGAGCTTGAGACCGTAGGTCAAGCGCACGACGCGCAGCGATGCGGGGTGAAAATGATAGTCCGCGACGCCGGCGTTTCCATCGATATTCGCACCGAGGGCCGGATTGATCGCCGGATTGTTCGCGTTCGCCGGATTCTTCGCATCGTACGGCAGCCACGAGTTATAATAGTACGTCACGTCGGGAACGTTCGCATTGAAAAGGTTGAAGACGTCGAGCGAGAGATGCTGGCTTTTCTTCAGCTTCGCCGTGTACTGAAAGTTCCACACGGTGGAGGGCGGCGATTTCGCGTCGCCTTGCGTGTCGAGCGTGCGGGGACCGAAGTAACGCATGCGGAGCGCCGTCGTATACTGCGGCTCGTTTACCGTCGCACCGAGGGCGACGACGCCGTTCAGCGACTCTGGAACGCCCGTCCCTTGATGGGTCGGATCGGAGAGGAAGCGTGCCGTCGTCGTCGCGAGGTCGGCATCGAGCGTCAACCACGTGCGCGGCGTGAAGTAATTCGCGAGCTCGATGCCCTTGCGTTGCGTCGGGCCTCCGAGCGACGTCGTCCCGTGGTCGCCATCGAAGATCAGCTCGTCCGCCTGATAGAGTTCGAAGAGCGATGCGGTGCTCGTCAGTTTTGGAACGGAATAACGATAGCCGACCTCCTCACCGACCGACCGGTTCAGGAGCGGATTCCGTCCGACGGACGCGCCCGTTGAATCGAACGGAGCGTGCGTTTGCGGATCGTCGACGTAGGTCGTCCCGCGAACGTCGTTCGAGTGGAAGCTGTCGCCGAAGTCGAGATAGAGTTCGCTATGGGGCGTGAACGCGAACGCGGCGTTCATCTTCGGATTGACCAACGCAGCACTTCCGGCGCCGCTGTTGTCGGGAAGATATGCTGCATCGTGAAACGTGTAATAGTCGAAGCGAACGCCCGGATCGAGGCGCAGTTTCGGTCCGACGTGGAGCTCCGATTGAACGTACGCATCGTTCCCCCGCTCGACGGCATGATCGTCGCTGAGCGTGCCGCCCGGCAAACGGACCCGATCGTTCGTGAGAAAGAGCCCGAGCGTCGAGATGTTGTCGTTGCGCGTGTCGATACCGAAGGTCGTGACCGTCCCCGGGGTGAGGAACGTTCGCGAGAAGTTGAACCCCGAGATGAACCGCTTATCCATTTGTTCGCGCTGATCGCCGCACTGGAAATTGTAGGCTACCGGCGTGAGCGAGCCGGCCGCCGCGCCCGCCGGAGCCGTATACGCCGGACAGTACGATGAGTAGCCGGGCGCCCGCGGAGCGGTTCCGGTATTGGGACTGCACGTCACGAACGCGGCATTGCACGTGATCGGATTCGCCGTTTCGTTATAGTAGTTATTCGCGTCGTAGAGGTCGTACGTAAAATCCGAATAGAGGTCGAGGAAATAATAAACGCCGTAGGCGTTGAACTTCGTGACCCCATTCGGATCTTGATGCGTCCACTGCGCGGACAGCGCATAGCGATAGGTGTTGCCACCGTCCGACGGATCGATGTAGCCGTCCGGACCGAGCAATCCGGCCGTGACGAGGCGCTGCGGGATCTGATCGGACGAATCGAAGGCGCCGTCGTACGCGAACGCGTTGATTCCGAACGCATCTTTTCCGCGCACGAGACTATAGCGCGCCATCGCGTTGATTTTGTGGTACTCGTCGGGCTTCGCGAGCGTTCCGTTGTCGTGGTAGAGCTCGATGCCGTAGAGGAGATGCCCCGCGCCGACCTGCGGCGACGCAGCCGTGAAGAATCGGCTGTAGCCGTAGTCGCCGGCGCCGAACTCGGCGATCGGATCGATCGTATCCCGGAAGTAGAGATTGTACGAACCCGCCGTCGAGAAGTCGCCCTGGTCCGCGTAGTACGGACCCTTCTTGAACTCGACGTAGCTCACGAGCTCGGGCATCAGCCAATTGATGTCGGAGTAGCCTTGCCCGTGTGCATGCGAGACCATGTTGATCGGAATTCCACCGATCGTGCTCTCGAGATCGGTTCCATGGTCGAGTTGGAACCCGCGCAGATAGTATTGGTTCGCCTTTCCCTCACCGCTGTGTTGCGTGATGACGAGCCCCGGGATCGCTTCCAACACTTCGCCAGGCCGAAGGATCGGTCGCGCCGCGATCTCCTCGGGACCGATCGTTCCCTCCGACGCGGCTTGAGCGATCCCGACGAGGTTCGCCTTTCTGCCCGCACTCGCGACCGTTGCGATCGTTTTCAGCTGCGCGCCACACGGAGAAGCCGTCGGCGCGGGGGACGGATCGGTCGCCCGCTGCGTCGCCGTCGCCGACGGGCACGGCGATGGGGCGAGCGGCGACGGTGACGGCGTTGCGAGCGCCGGTGGCGTGGTCGACGTCGCGACGACGACCGACGCGCAAAACAACAAGGCCCGCAACATACGAGAGCTCCCGGCACCGGCAACGAAGTACGGCAGGTTATGCGGCGCCGCGCGAGAGTGCTCTATTCTCGTCGAAATGTATTCGACGATGACAGATACGCTTCTCGAGAAGCAGCGAGCGCGTCGCCTTACCCGAGTGAACGACGAGCTTTGCGAACCGGATTGTCTATGTTGTAGACGATTTGCCGATGCCGTCGGCGGCGAGCCAACGCTCGATGTGCGCGACGTACTCGAGGCCGAACGTGTCGGTTAACGCGCGAACGTACGTCGCGTACGCCTCGGGCTCTTTCTCCACGACGAAGTGCTCGAGCGCGCGCCGGTGGATCGCCATATAGCCCTCGCGCAGGCGGAGGCCACCGTGAATCAACTGCACGAGAATCTCACTCGGAGAGCGCTCGAGGTTACGCTCGAGGCGCTCGACGAACCAGTCGTCGAGCGCTCGCGGGAGACGCGTCGAACGCGTCGGGCCCATCGATCCCGAGCCGCGCGGACGCCCCACTACGCGTCGGCCTCGTCGCTCGGCTCGTGCACGTGCTCGCCCTCGTGGTCGTGATCGTGATCGTGATCTTCGTGACCGTGCTCGTGCGCGTGCGTTATCCCATCGTGATGTTCGTGAACGTGCGCGTGATTCGGATCGTGCTCGTGGTCGTGGTCGTGGTCGTGATCGTGGTCCATGTTACCCATGCAACGTTGCGGTCACGTGCGTTAGAAAGCGCGTCACGGCATCCCAGTTCTCGGCGGAGCCGCTCGCGTCGCGATCGTCTCGCAGCGTCGACGAGCCGTGAATGCCGTTCTGCGGAACGTAATCGACCTTGTCGTGCGAGGCCACCTCGTCGTAGATCGCCTTCGCCTCGCGCTCTTCTTCCGCATTCGCGGCCGAATCCACGAACACCGGGACGGTCAGGCGACGCGCAGCGTCGCGAACGAAGTGTTTGTTTTGATCGATCCACTCGTTCGGCGAAAATGCGATCACGGCTCTCACATCGTGCGGATGCTTCGCGGCGAATGCGAAAACGAGCGCAGCAGAATAGCTGCTGCCCCACGCATAGACGGGCGCGCGCGGGTAGGCTTTTCGGACCCACGCGAGCGCCGCATCCATGTCCGGTAGCACCGTGCGAAAATCCGTCGTACTCCGGCCGAGATGCTGCACGGTTTCGTTCGTGGGCTGGTACATGTCGCCGCCCGAACGCAGGTCCACGGCGACCGCATTGTAGCCGAGTTCGACGAGCCGGGGCGCGATCGGCGCGTACTCGCTCTTTCCCGAATCCGCCTGATGGAAGAGCAAGATGACCGGGGCGTCGGGCGATCCGCCGACGTAGGAATCGCCGTAGACGTTGACGCCGTCGGCGGCGACGAACGCCACCGGTTGCGGCGGAGCGTAGGCGGGCTTCGGCAACAATCCGAGCCCGCCCACGAGAAAAAGCGTGCGAAGCATAAACCGCGCTTCGCTGCACGCTCGCCGCTATCCGTCGAACTCCACGCGGAACAGATACGATCCGCTCTGCGCTTTACAATCGACGATTTCCGGAGCGTACGTGGAGCGGCGCGCGGCATCGAGGGCCGCCTCGTCGAGCACCGCATCCGGCGTATTCGCAATGGAGACGCCTCGTACGGCTCCGGTCTCGCTGAGATCGACGCGAACGTCGACCGTCCCGGTCACGTTTCGTTCCCTCGCGATGTCCGGCATCTCCGCATCGGCGACTGCGATCGTTCGCGCGGCGACGTCGGGCCGATCGCACGTGGCCTTCGGCGTCGGCGTCGGCGTCGGCATCGGCGTCTCTGCGGGCGGTGGTGAAGAACTCGAGCCACCCGAGCCATCAGTAGGCGACCCAAGAGACGTTCCGTCGCCGCCTGCGCTCGAGTGCACGCCGATCGCACGCGGCGCTCCCGAGGCGTGCGGCGTCAGATGCGGCGCGAGCATCGGTCGCGGAATCTCGGCCACGTGCGGATGAACGACGTTCGGCAACGTCCGCGAGGGCGATTGCAGCGGCGCGGGCGTGACGACAGGTCGTGGTGTCGGCGTCGGGGGCGGCGGTGTGGGTCTCGGCGTTACGTAGTCGATCGAAAACGGCTGCGCCGTCGGCTCCGGCAACGGGTTCGCTTGGGCGAATCGAACGAACGGCGCGGCTACGAGATGCGCGAGAACGGAAAGCGCGAGGGCGGTTCCGATTCCGAATCGGAGACGAAGGCGGCGTGGCGTCGGCATGCCGTACCAACGCGCGTCACCTCAACTCGTGACGCGATACGATAAGGACGATCAGCCCGGTGCATCGCCATTATAGATGTCGAGGATGACTTTCCACGTTCCATCGGCCTGCTTCTTTCAGACCGTAACGTACTTACCGACGATCGGGAGCGTCTTGCTTTTTGGGCCGAACGAAACGCGATTCTTTCCGCTCGTGTAGCCGAGATCGCCCGATATGGCGACGTCGGCTTTATTCGCTTGCCACGATATCGAGAGGCCGGAAAGTCCAAACGTCTCGGCGAGCGATTTGCGAATCGACGCGCGTCCGGTCAAGATCGGAACGCCCCCGCCGAGCACGGATGCATTCGGCGCAAAAAAAACGAGGGCGGCGCTCACGTTCCTCGCGGCATACGCTCTCTCTAACGCCCGGTCGGTCGCAAGGAGCGCGACGACGGGCTTCGATTGTGCCGACGCGGGCCGGACCGCACCGACAACGAGTGCGAGGATCGCGAACGCGAGAAACCGCGAAGCGTTCATGCTCGCTAGCCTTCGATCTCAGCGATCTCCTCGGACGTGAGCCGGAACGACGCGGCGCCGATGAAGCCGTCGACCTGCTCGGCAGAACGCGCGCCGACGATCGCACCCGTGACGACCGGATCGCGTAACGTCCACGCGATCGCGACTTCACCCGGCATGCGACCGTGACGTTCTCCCACCGCGCGCAAGCGCTCGACGAGTTCGAGATTCTTCGTCAATTTGGGCTCTTGAAAATCGGGACTCTTCGAACGCCAGTCGTTCGCGGGCAGCGCCGCGGCGCGCTCCTTCGTCATCGTGCCCGAGAGCAGACCCGACTGCATCGGCGCGTACGCGATCACGCCGATATTTCGTTCGCGGCAATACGGCAACGTCTCCGCTTCGATGCGCCGCTTCACGAGCGAATACGGCGGCTGCAGCGATCCGACGGGCGCGATCTTCTCCGCGCGTTGCAGTTCTTCGCGATTGAAATTCGAGACGCCGATGTTGCGGACTTTGCCGCTCTCCTTCAGCTCCACCATCGCGGCCCAGGCTTCGTCGATCTCGGCGATCTCGTCGGTCGGCCAATGGATCTGATAGAGATCGATCGTCTCGACGCCGAGCCGCCGTAGGCTCGCCTCGCATTCGGCGAGGATCGACGCGCGCGAAATATTTTCCGTCGGCGAGCCGTCGTTCTTACCGCTCGGCACGAGCCCGCACTTCGTGAACACATACGGGCGTTCCGAAATCCCTTGCAGCGCTTTCGCGACGACTTCTTCGGAATGGCCGAAGCCGTAGACGGCGGCCGTGTCGATCCAATTGATGCCGAGATCGAGCGCGCGCCGGATCGCCGCAATCGATTGCGCGTCGTCCTGATCGCCCCAGCCGAATTGCCAGTCGCCCCCGCCGATCGCCCACGCGCCGAATCCGATCGCGGTGATGTGGAGGTCGGTCGTGCCCAGTTGCCTCGTGTGTAACGTCGTCTGCATGTGGCGTCTTTTACCCGCCGATGGGCGCCGTCTCCCGCGCGCGCACGATCGGGAGACCGTCACGATCGAAGTCGGCGCCCGTCATCCAACGGATGAAGAGCGCGTAGCTCGCATAGCCCGCCTTCACGTGGTTCGATTTTAGGTAGCCGTCGTAGGCCGCACGACTCGCCTGCGCGACCTTCTCGTTCACGTTCTTCTGATAGCGCGCGCGGATCGCCACGATGTCGTCGTACGCAACGCGACCCATGCGATGCGTTAGGTGCACGTTCTGAGGCAGATTTTCGAACACGAGCAGCCAGCCCGAGTAGCGCAGCAGCGCGTCGCGCGAACTCGTGCATGCGATCACCGAAATGAAATTCGCCTCCGCCTCGTCGTTGAAGCCCGAGACGTGCGACCACTCGTGCGCGTAGATCGCCGGCCGCTCGAAGAAAAAGAGCGACGCATCGACGTTGACCTCGTGCGTCCACGGGTCGGTGAATCCGGTGGTCGCCGATGCTTGGAAGAGCGGTTGGAACATCGTCGGCTTGACGTGGGGCGGTGCGAACGTCCCGTCGTCACCAAGACGATGGATCGTCGCTTCGAAGGTCGGAACTAAGAGCGCCGCGACGTCGGCATCCGAGGGATGTTCGCGGTGGGCCTCCGGCGCGTTGCGCGTCAGTTCGTCAGTGACGCGATCGCCGAAACGATTCACCGTGTCTTCGTCCGTGCGCTCGTCGTGCACGGGAATCTTGTCGGCGAGCGGCACGCGAGAATATCCGAAGCCCCACGAAAACATAAACCACACGTAGATCGCGCACGCCACGGCGAACGTCCGAACGACGACGCGGACCGCGGTGACCGCGATGCGACCGCGCGCGTGACGCACCGAGACGATCCAGTACCGCACGAGCAACGCGACCGCGATGACGAAGAGCACGTCGCCGACGCAGAATGGGAGCGGGCCCGTCAACGCGCGGACGACGCGATCGACGATCGGGTACGCACCGTTCGAATAATGCGCTTCGATCCACGGCGCGGGCGGCGTGGCGAGGCGAACGGCGACCGCGGCGGCGATGGCCACGGCGTCGAAGACGACGCCGCGACGAGACGTGGGTCGCGCGCGCGGAACCCGCGAAACGGCCTGCATGCTCTACGCCGCCGTCGTGATCCCGATCGTGCGATACGAGGATCCCGCGATCGTGTTCGTCAAACGCGCGGCCCACCTGCGACGCAACCCCGGACAGATCGCATTTCCGGGCGGCATCGTCGATCCGGGCGACGCCGACGAACGAGCGGCCGCACTACGCGAATTCGAAGAAGAGATGGGGATCCCACGTTCGCGCGTCACGGTGATCGACCGGTTGGACGACGTGGTCACGCTCGCGCTTTCCGTGACCGTCTCGCCCTATCTCGGCTTCGTGGATCCGCCGTTCGATGCGGTCGCCGACGCGCGAGAGACCGAGGCCGTCTACGAGGTTCCGCTGCGCGAGATCTACGCGCCGAACGCGCTTCGTCGCGGGATCGAACGCGTCACGTACGAGGGAACGGTCCACGACGTTCCGTCGTGGCTCTTCGACTACGGCGACGTCCACGTGTGGGGCGCGACCGCGCGGATGCTGCACGGGCTCGTCGCCCGCTATCCCGACGCCCGCTTTCCGAACACGATGACGTTACCGATCTCGAATCCGAACCAGTAAAGCGCCTGCGTCAGATTGGAATCGAAACCGTAGTGCTGCGGGGGCGTTGCCGCGCCGCGATCGCGCGCCTGCGTGCCACTGATCGCGCCACGCCCGAACGCACTGAGCAATTGCATCCAAAACTCCATTTCGCTTGGGCCCGCGAATGCGGCCCCCGGCGTTTTCTACGCCGGTCGCAAACGTCCGTTCACGCTTCGGCGACTCGGCGCAGGCGCAGCGCCGCGCCCGTACGTCGGATGGTCGCGACGAGCGGCGTCACGCCCGCACGCTGAATCGGCCGCTCGAATCCGTACGTGACGAGCGCAGAAACCAGGATCGTGCCGAGCGCGCCGAGCCAAAACACCGCCGCGGACGGGAGGCCGGAGCGCGAGAACGCCACGACGATCTCGAGGTTGCAGAGGTATGCGCCGTACGAGATCGCGGAGAGTCCGCGCAGCGGCCGAGCGCTCGCGATGCCGTACACGCGCGACGAGCCGAGGGCGAGCCCGAGCGTCGCAACGAGCAGCACGGGTCCGAACGCGACGCGCCACGCGTTGAGCCAGCGATGCACCGCTTCATCGCCACCGTTCGCAGCGATCGATGCCGCCGCGACGAGGGCGATGAGCGCGAGCCCGCCGCCGACGGCCGCGGCTGCCGTTCCGAGCAGCGGCGAACGCGGGCGCGCGCCGAGCATCGTGTACGCGAACGCGGCGGCGACGCCGCCGCCGAACACGTCGAGAACCGCCGGAAGCTGGTTGACCCAACCGAAATCGCCATCGAATCCGAGCGCCGCGATAACGGTCCTATACAGGACCGCAATCCCCACCAGCATGCCGTAGACGAGGAATGGGCGCTTCACGACGAGCGGCGCGATCAGCGCGAAGAGCACGTAGAACTGCACTTCGACCGCGAGCGTCCAGAGCGGCCCGCTGAACGAGCCGAACGTTACCGGCGAAAACACGTGGACGAATGCGGCGTGTGCCGCGAAATGTCCGAGTTCTTGGAGCGGGCCGTCGAACCGGTCGCGGAACGCGATGGCAAAGACGCCGAGCGCGAGCAGATACGACGGCAGAATCTTCAGCGCGCGTTTTCTCGCGAAATCCGATGCATGCGGGACCGGCGTTCCGTCGCGCCGCGCCCGCGCGTACGGAAGCGCGATGCAAAAACCGCTCAAGAAAAAGAACAGATCGACGCCGAGAAATCCGTTCTGGACCAGCACCTGCGCGAAGCCGAGCAACGGGATCGTGTACCCGCTGACGAGCCACAGGTGGTACCACACGACCATGAGGATGGCGAGGCCCCGGAGACCGTCGAGGACGCCGAGCCGAGTTACGGAGCGGTCAGACATAGAGCCCTAAGAACGTGCCCCGTTCGCACGTTCGCGAAACGAGCGACCACGGGACCGCAGGCTAGGGCTTCGTCACCGCCACGTTGCCACCATCCGGTTGCCGCGTCTCTGCCGCGATCGCGCTCATCCACACGCGTGCGACGGCCGCGTATCCACCATCTCCGCTCGGATGGATCCCATCGGGGAAATGCTGCTGGTCGCGCGGTACCGCCGCGTCCATCCGCGGTGCGAGCGCGATATCGAAGCCGAGCTTGCGATACTTCTGCACGAGCGTCGCGAGGCTCGCGCTGCCGTCCGCCGGGCACTCGGGCGTCACGACGCCGTCGAAACGTTCGACGGTGCACCCCGAGATATCCGGGCTCGAAACGACGCCGGCGAGGATCACGTGCACGCGCGGCTTATCGAAAAAGATTTGGCCGAGCAACGCGTCCATGCCGTCGACGATTCCATCGACCGTGTAGCCGGCGGAGTGCCGCTCGAGGCGGAGCAGATCGTTCGTTCCCGCCATCAAGAGAATGACGTCCGGATCGTACGCGTCGACGGCATTAGCCGTGACCGGCCCGAGCAGTTCGTGCCCCGGATCGGAGGGCAAGGAGCGGACGACGTAACCGGGCCAGCCCTCGTGGGCGGGAGCGTGAACCCCATGCGAATAGTCGGACCGGCTCCCGATCATTTCGTACCGATACCCCGCTGCATCGAGCAGGTTCTCGAGTTCGCCGCGATAGCCGCCGCCGCCGACGTCGACGCCGCGCGCACCCACGCCGGCCGTGATCGAGTCGCCGAGCGCCATGATCCGAATCGGATCGCTCTTCGCGATCCACGCCGTCCCCGTCGCGCCGCCCGGCAGCGCCGAGAGGAGCACGAACGGAAGCGACGCGGCGATCGTAACGACCGCACGCACCGAAGCTCGACCGAAATCGAACGAATCCATTGCAACCAAAGAATTTCGGACCCACGCAACACGACTCCCGGGCTGCGATATCACAATTGCGTTAAGGCCTCGGTTGGGCGGCGAAGCCCCCCGAGCCCGCACTCGCGGGCTCACTGACGCCGGCCGGCACTCATCTTGAGTTTCGACAGGGGCCGTGGTGCCTCGATTTCAAAGACCATGGGGTGAACGACACGATCGAGATTCGGCCGGGTGAAACGCTTGCGACGGAGCGGCTCGAGCCGTATCTGCGCGAGCGACTCCCGAGTGCCGACGGTCCGTTCTCCGTGCGCCAATTCGGCGGCGGACACGCGAACCTCACGTACCTCTTGCGCTTCGGCGAACGCGAATACGTTCTGCGCCGCCCGCCGTACGGGCCGCTTCCCAAGGGCGGCCACGATATGAAGCGCGAGTATCGCGTCCTCTCGAAACTCTATGCGAGCTATCCGCTCGCGCCCCGCGCGTTCGTCCTCTGCACGGATCACGACGTGATCGGCGCCGATTTCGTCGTGATGGAGCGCCGCAACGGGATCGTCATCCGACGCTCGCTGCCGGCATTTTTCGAAAACGACATTCCGGCCCGGCGCGCGCTTTCCGAGAACTTCGTCGATACGCTCGCGGACCTTCACACGGTCGACTACGCGGCCGCCGACCTGGCCGATCTCGGAAAACCAGAGGGATATCTCGAGCGCCAGCTCTCGGGCTGGACCGATCGTTGGCATGCCGCGGAGACCGCCGATCAAGCGGATGCGTCGCGTCTGATCGATCTCTTGCGCGCGAATCCGCCGACCTCGGGCGCGCCGGGACTCGTGCACAACGATTTCAAGCTCGACAATATGATCGTCGCGAGCGACGATCCGACGACCCCCGTCGCGGTCCTCGATTGGGATATGTGCACGATCGGCGACCCGCTCACCGATCTCGGCAACGTCCTCGGCCTATGGCTCGAGCCCGGCGACCCACCCGGCTTCGGGAGTAGCACGATGCCGACCGACGGACCGGGCTTCTATACGCGCGCCGATCTGGTCGCACGCTATGCGGAGAAGACCGGCCGCGACTGCTCGCGCGTCCCCTGGTACCACGCGTTTAGCGTCTTCCGCTATGCGGTGATCGCCCAGCAGATCTACGCGCGCTTCGTGCGCGGCCAAACCCAGGACGAGCGCTTCAAGGATTTCGCCTTTTACGTGGCCGTGCTCGTCCGCCACGGGCTGGAGCTCGCCGACAAGGGTATTTGACGCGGCGACGTCGCCGTGCGATAGTAGGACATACCTTTACGCGCGATCTTTCGAGTGCCGATCGAATTGCGCACTCTTGAAAGTTGTACGTTATCTCCACGTTCGAAACGCTCGGCCTCCGCGCCGAGCTTCTCCATGCCGTGCGCGACCTCGGATTCACCGAGCCGACGCCGGTGCAGTTGGCCGCGATTCCCGCGGCCCTTTCCGGCCGCGACGTGCTCGCGAGCGCATCGACCGGAAGCGGTAAATCCGCCGCCTTCGGCATCCCGCTGCTCCAGGCGCTCGTCGACCTCCCGCGCGGTAAGACGCGCGCGCTGATCCTCGCGCCGACCCGCGAACTCGCCGCGCAGATCGCGGACCATCTGCAGCAGCTCGCGCGCCATACCAAAATCAAAGTCGCCGCGGTGTTCGGCGGCGTCGGTTTCAATCCGCAAGTCGGCGTGTTCCGCCGCGGCACCGATATCATCGTCGCGACGCCCGGGCGCCTTCTCGACCATCTCAACCAAGGCACGGCGACGCTCGAGGGCATCTCGATGCTCGTCCTCGACGAAGCGGATCGTATGCTCGACATGGGCTTTCTGCCCGACGTGCGTCGCGTGCTCAAACACGTGCCGGCCGCGCGCCAGACGCTCTTCTTCTCCGCCACGATTCCCGAGGCGATCGGCAAACTCGCGAACGAAATGCTGAAGTCGCCCGTCCGCGTGGACCTCGCGCCGACGACGAAACCCGCGATCGGCATCACGCAAACGGTTTACACGATCGATCAGCAACGCAAGGCGGATCTGCTCGTCGAATTACTCAAGGACAATAACATCTTCAGCGCGATCGCTTTCACGCGCACGAAGTCGCGCGCGAACCGCCTCGCCGCGATCCTGCTCAAACATAAGATCCCGGCCGAACGAATCCACGGCGACCGCTCGCAAGCGCAGCGCACGCGAGCGCTCGACGATTTCAAACGCGGCAAGTATCGCGTTCTCGTCGCGACCGATATCGCGGCGCGCGGCATCGATATCGTGGAACTCGGCCACGTGGTGAACTACGACGTGCCGATGATCCCCGAAGACTACGTGCATCGCGTCGGCCGCACGGCGCGCGCGAAAGCGACCGGAGACGCGATCACGTTCGTCTCGCCGGACGAAGAGAAGTACTTCGCGCAGATCGAACGCGCGCTCGGCCGTCGCCTCGACCGGAGCAAGAACCCGGAACTTCCGCCGCCGCTCGTCTCCCAGATGGCGATGCCCGCGCCGACCTCGCAGGGTCGCCGCCCGCAGCAGCGCCGGCGCCCTTAGCCGCCCGCCGCCGCCGGGAAGAGGGCTGCGAGCGCAGGGCCGTTCGGCGAGCCGAGGCCCGTGCACGCATCCCAACCGGGCCCGGCGCGATAGGCGCCGTTGTTTCCCGTCGTGACGTCGCGGAGCGCGTGCGAATTCGCGTAGAGCGTCGGGTTGATGAAGCCGAGCCGTTTCCCCGCACGCTCGTTGAGCAGCGCGACGAGCCCCGCCCAAAGCGGCGCGACCGCGCTCGTTCCGCCGATCACGGTCGAGCTGCCGTCGACGACGACGGCGTAGCCCGTTTCCGGATCCGCATCGCCGCACACGTCGGGAACGCCGCGCCCCGGCGTGCCCGCCGCATCGTCCACCACCGGAACGCCCGCACCGGCCTGATACGCCGGCAGCGCGAAGACGTCGCTCACGCCGCCGCCCGTCGCGCCGCCGGAGGAACCGTCGTTCCACACCGTCTCGCTCGCGATCGCAGCACCGCTGAGCCGCAGCGTCGTTCCGCCGCACGCGAGCGCGTGTGGGCTCGACGCCGGGAAGTCGACGTGGTTCTCGTTATCGGTGGTCACGCCGTCGCTCGAGCCGTTGTCGCCGGCGGCAACCGTCACCGTGATGCCGAGCGCGGCCGCGTCGGCGAACGCCGTGTCGAACGCCGACGTCGCCTGAGCGGTCCAGGTCGATTCCGGACCACCCCAACTGATCGAGACGATCGACGGTGCGTTCGCCGTATCGTGGATCGCCGTCGTGACCGCATCGAGAAAACCGCGATCGGTGTTCGGCGCGAAATAGACGACGATTTTGGCGTCCGGCGCGATCGACCCCGCGACCTCGATATCGAGTTCGACTTCGCCGTCGGGACCGTCCGCGGACCCGGTCGGCGCGTTCGTGCCACCATCGACCGATACGCTCGTGACGGCCGGAGCGGTGAGACCGAGAGATGTGAAGTACGTCTCGAGGTCGCTCGCGGCGTAGCCACCGCCGAGCTCGACGAGCGCGATCGTCTCGCCGGCGCCCGTCACGCCCGCCGGGAAACCGTATGCCCGCGCGACGGCAGGTGCGGAATATGACGTCGCGGCGGCGGATGCCGGGCGAAACTGCGCGCGCGCTTGCGGCCGCGTATCGATGCCGAAGACGCCGGTCACGATACCGTCGAGCGCGCGCGGAACGCTCAACGTCCCCGTGCGCGCACGAAACGTGACGTCGCCGCGCACGTAGCGAGACATCGTGGTGCCGAACGCGCGACCGAGTGCCTCGAGCGTTCCCTCGACGACGACGCTCCGCCGCGCGGCATTCGACTCGAGAACGAGGAGTTCTGCGTCCAGGGCGAAGCGCTCCACGAGCGCGATATCGGCTGGACTCGCGCCGTAGGCCAGCGCGTAGTCCGCGCGCGTCGGGTACGGTTTCGCCGGGTCGGGCGCGCCGGGCACTCGTGCGCGCGGGCGCAACACGATCGTCACCTCGGCGCGCTCCGAAAGGTCGCACGCTCCGCGGCGCTCGCTCGCCTCCGGTTCGGCTCGCTCGCTGCCCTGCACGATCGCACGCTCGGACGCGCCCGAACTCATCATATTTTTCGCTTTCTCTCGACAATCGGTAAAAGGCCTGCGCGCACCGACGGTGCATAGGCTCATGCGTGATACCCATGCGCGTCAAGGTCGGTGCCGATTTCACCGTAACGTCTCCGCGCGAAACGCCGGCCGTCTTCATGATCCGGCCCGAGACGCGCGGCGCGCACATGACGCTCGCCGAAAGTTGGAAGAGCGATCCCGCCGCTCCGTATCACGAGTACAACGATATTTACGGGAACGTCTGTCGCCGCATGACGCTGCCCGCCGGGTCGTTCTCGCTTCGCTACGACGCGCTCGTCGAATGCGACGGCGATCTCGATCCGTACGATCCGTATGCGATCGAGCACCCGATCGCGGAACTCCCCGACGACGCGCTCGTCTACACGCTGCCGAGCCGCTATTGCTTATCCGACATGTTGTTTCCGCAAGCGATGGAGCGTTTCGGATCGCTTGCCCCGGGCTGGTCTCGCGTTCAAGCGATCTGCGATTTCGTCCACAACCACATCGCATTCGCCTACGGAACGAGCACGCCCACCACGACCGCGCTCGACGTATACGAAAGCGCGACCGGCGTCTGTCGCGACTACGCGCACCTCGCGATCTCGTTCTGCCGCGCGCTCAACATTCCGGCGCGCTATTCGTTCGGCTACATGCCGGATATCGACGTGCCGCCGCCCTACGCGCCGATGGATTTCTGCGCGTGGTTCGAGGTCTATCTCTCGGGCCGGTGGTGGATTTTCGATGCGCGCAACAACGTGCGGCGGCGCGCGCGCATCACGATCGCGCGCGGCCGAGACGCACTGGACGTCGCGATGTTGACGACCTATGGAGCAACGAACCTCGACGACATGATCGTGCGCGCCGATCAGACGGACGAACGTGTTCGCACGCTCGCCTGAAACCGCCGCGGAGCCGATGGCCGACGACGCCGTTCGCTGGAACGACGTCATCGAAGCCACGTACGTGGTGCAGCAGCGCTTCCGCTACGATTACCCCGGGCCGATCGCCGATCTGCAACACCGCTTGATGGTCGTCCCACGCGAACGCCACGGCGACCAGCGTCGCGTCGCGTCGCGGCTCGACGTCTCCGAGAGCGCGACGCTGCACGACGCGCACGACGCCTTCGGAAACCCGGTGGCCACCGTGTTCGCACGACGCATCGAACACGCGATCGAGTTCGCCCATCGATCGATCGTCACGCGGACGCGCGACGTCCACGTCGCCGACGCAACGCTTCTCGACGAACCCCATCATCGCGCGCATACGCCGCTCACGGCGGCCTGCGAATCGCTGCGCGACGCCGCGAAGACGCTCCGCGCCGAAACGACCGATCCGGAGACGCTCGCGAACCTCATCAACACCTACGTCCACGAACAGATGCGATACGTCGCTGGATCGACGGACGTCGAAACCACCGCCTCGGTCGCCTTCGCGCAGCGTTCCGGCGTCTGTCAGGATTTCGCGCACGTGATGCTCGCGATCGCGCGACGCTGCGGGCTCGCGGCGCGCTACGTGTCCGGCCATCTGATCGGCGAAGGCGGTACGCACGCGTGGGTCGAGGTTCTCGTACCCTCCGCGAGCGGCGCACTCGTGCTCGCCTACGATCCCACGCACGGTAATCGCGTCGACATGCGCTACGTCGTGATCGCCGTCGGCCGCGACTACACCGACGTCGCGCCGACCTCCGGCGTGTTCACCGCACCGTATTCGGGCGAACTGACCGCGACGAAACGCGTCGGCGCGACGCGCGTTCTTTACGCGACGTAACGAGGACCGCTAAACGCGCGCCGTCGCTCGTTCGTAGAAGTACAGCGACTGCCGGCCGACCGCATCGAAACCCAGAAGCGATGACTCGTCGGCGATCTTGTCCCAGTTCGCGGCCACGGCATCGGCATCGAGCGTCTTCGTATCGAGAGCGACGCCCGCCGACTGTGCGATGCGCGCGGTCGCGAAGACGCCCGCGGCCGCACCGAGCACGACGCCGGTGGGAGCGCCCTCCGACGCGAGAAAGACGACGCCCGGCACGACGTAGCTCGGATCGAACGCCGCGAACATCTCGTCCGGCATCAACCCCTCCGTCATACGCGTCGCGGCTGCCGGCGCGATCGTGTTGACGCGAATGTCGTACTTCGCGCCCTCGAGTTCGAGCGTGTTCATGAGCCCGACGACGCCGAGTTTCGCCGCGGCGTAATTCGCTTGCCCGAAATTCCCGAAGAGACCGCTGCCCGACGACGTCATCACGATCCGACCGTAGCCACGTTCTTGCATGATCGGCCACACGGCTTTCGTGCAGAGGAACGTACCGAGCAGATGTACGTCGAGGACCGCGCGGACGTCGTCGATCGTCATCTTCGCGAACGTCTTGTCGCGCAAGATCCCCGCGTTGTTGATGAGGATGTCGACGCGTCCGAAAACGTCCATCGCTTCCTCGACGAGTTGCGCGACGCCGTCGGGATCGCTCACCGACGCGCCGTTCGCTTGCGCGTGTCCGCCGGCTGAGGTAATTTCGTTCGCGACGCGATTGGCCGCCTCGCTCGACCCGTTCTCACCGCGCACCGAGCCGCCGAAATCGTTGACCACGACCTTCGCCCCGCGCTTGGCGAGTTCGAGCGCGTACAAGCGCCCGAGGCCTCCGCCGGCACCGGTCACGATCGCCACGCGGTCGTCGAATCGAATCGCCATTCCTTAGTTTCCCTCTCCGTGTGCGGCTCGCGCGAGAGCGAGCGCTTCGTCGTGCGTCGCAGCGACGTTCAGAATTGCATTCACGTTCGCGATCTCGAAGATGCGCCGCAATCGATGCGTCGTGGGAAGCAGCACCACAAGCCCCGGATGCGCCTTCGTCCCTTTGATCAGAACGGTGAGAATCGTACTATCGACGTAGCTCGCATCGACGAGCGATACGATCGCCGGCCCCGCGACGGGCGCGATGCGATCCGCGAGTTGGTCCGCGACGCTGAGATCGAGTTCGCCGGATGTAACGATGACCGACACGTCGCCGTCGCGTACGAGCCGAATGTCTGCTGGTTGCACGCGCGGGCGTTCGTTAGGAAGTGGTGACGACCTTTTCGGCGAGAAACGCTTCGAGCCGATCGTTCACGCGCTCCGGAGCATCCTGCTGCACCCAGTGGCTCACACCCGGCAAGTACGAAATGGTCAAGTCGTTGACGTATCGATGCGTGCCGTACGTCGTCTCTTTTCCGAGCGCCACGTCCCGTTCACCCCAGATCATCAACGTCGGGACCTCGATCTTCGGGACGCCGAGACGCATCTGCGCCGCCATCCCGCCACGCGCGGCCGCGCGATACCATGCGAGCATCGCACGCAGCGCGCCCGGTTCGCTCGCACGCGCGCGATAGAAATCGGTCAGTTCTTTCGGAAAGCGCGTGGGGTCGGCTGCCGAGCGCGAAAACACGTCGCCGATCGCACGCGCGCCGTCGTACCCGAGCAGAAATTCGGGGACGATCGGAAGTTGAAAGAACGCCATGTACCACGATCGTAGCTTCTGGCGCCACGAGTGTCGGAGCGCACGTGAGAACGCTGCGGGATGCGGCACGTTCATAATCACGAGCTTCTCGAGCGGCCGTCGTGCGCGGATCGCAAACAGCCACGCGATCGCGGCACCCCAGTCGTGACCGATCAGCGTCACGCTCGTCGCACCCGAGGCATCGATGAGCGCCGCGACGTCGGCGAGCAAGAGCGCGGGATCGTACGCCGCGACGTCCTTCGGTCGCGACGTGTTGCCGTAGCCACGCTGGTTGGGCGCCCAGACCCGATAGCCGAGCTTCACGAGCACCGGTACCTGATGCCGCCACGAGATCGCATGCTCGGGAAAGCCGTGCAAACACAAGGCCAAACGATCGCCCGAACCCGCGGTCAGCACCTCGAACTCGAGGCCGTTCGCGGAGATCGTCACGAACTCGCCGGCCGTCGTCACGAGACCGATGCGACCTCGCTCAAGCGCTCCCAACGCGCGAAGGCCGCGTCGACGGCGGCGCGCACGTCCGCGAGCTCGCTCTCGAGGCGCGCGACGCGTTCGCGATCGTCGTAGATTCCCGGATCGGCGAACTCCGCCTCGAGTCGCGCGCGCTCTTCATCGAGCCGTGCGACCTCGCGTTCCGCCGCCGCAGCCTCGCGCTCGCGATCGCGTTTGCCGCGTTCCGATCGTTCGCGCGGCGGCGGCTCCGGCTGCTTCGCAACGGGTTTCGGAACCGGTTTCGGCTCGGCCGCACCGGGGCGTTGCAGCTCTTCGAATCGCTCGTAGCCGCCGTCGATCAACGTCGCCGCGCCGCCGCGAATCCACAACACTTTTTCGGCGATGCGTTGCAAGAGATAACGATCGTGCGAGACGACGACCATCGCTCCGCCATACGCCGCGAGCACTTCTTCGAGCCCTTCGCGACTCGGAATGTCGAGATCGTTCGTCGGCTCGTCGAGAAAGAGACAGTCGGCGGAGCGCGCCATCAAGCGCGCGAGCATGATGCGCCGTCGCTCGCCGCCGGAGAACGCCTCGACGGGCTTGTCGCCCGCATCGCCGGTCAACCCGAGGCGGCCGAGCAGCGCGCGCCCTTCTTCCGGCAGGATGGTCGCTCCGTGGAGGACCGCATCGATCGCGCTCATGCCGGCGGGCAGTTCGTCGGACGAATCCTGCGAGAAGTACGCCGTACGGACGCCGTCCAGCACCGTAACGGAGCCCTTGTCGGGGGAGCGACGGTCGGCGAGGATCGCGAGCAACGTCGATTTTCCCGCACCGTTCGGACCGACGACGGCCACGCGCTCTCCGCGTGCGACCGTAAAGTTCAAGCGTTCGAAGAGCGTCTTGTCGTACGCGGCGGCGAGGTCGACCGCTTTGAGCGCGAGGCCGTTCGTCGCGCGTCGTGCCGCGGCGAGTTTGACGGAGATCGTCTGTTGCGACGTCTTCGGCGCCTCGACGCGGTCGAGCTTCGCGAGTTGCTTCTCGCGGCTCTTCACGTGCGAGTAGTTGTGCGAGCCGTGCGTGCGCAGTTCGGCGACGACGGCTTTACGGCGCTTCTCCTCGTCGACGAAACGCTCGTATTCGCGCTGCGCGAGTTCGCGACGCGCCGCCTTTTCCGCGACGTACGCGGAGTACGCGCGACCCTGCGGCATATCGTCGTAGTGCGTCAATTCGCCGCCGTCGAGTTCCCAGATCTCGTTCGCGACGCGATCGAGAAAATAACGATCGTGCGACACGACGAGCGCGGCACGCGGATCGTCGCGCAAGAACTCCTCGAGCCAGCGAACCGTTTCGATATCGAGATGGTTGGTCGGCTCGTCTAAAATCAGATAGTCGGGTTCTTCGAGCAACATGCGCGCCAGCGCCGCGCGCGTTCGCTGCCCGCCAGAGAACGCACTCGCCGGACGATCGAGATCGCCGTCGACGAACCCGAAGCTCGCGAGCATCGAACGCATCCGGCGCTCGAGCCCCTCGCCACCGTGCCGATCGAACGTCTCGCGCGCGTCACCGTATTCGTCGAGCAACCGCTGTTCCGCCGCAGAATCGCCCGCCTCCGCGGCTTCCGTCAGCCGCGTCTCGAGGTCGCGAACGTGCGCTTCCTCCGCGCGCATATGAGCGAACGCTCGCTCCAAAATTTCACGTAACGTCGCGGCGCTATCGCCGCTCACCGCCTGGCTCAAATAGCCGAGACGGCCCTCCTTCGCGCGAGCGAGTACGCCGCCATCGGGCTGCTCGAGATTCGCGAGGATACGCACGAGCGAGGACTTCCCGGCCCCGTTCGGTCCGACGAGACCGATCTTCGAGCCGTCCCGGATGACGCCCGAGACGCCCTCGAAAATCGTTCTAGCACCATACGCGCGCTCGAGCGCGTCGAACCGGATCCATTCCATACGGGACGAGCTTCGCGATGCGTCCACCGCGAGCCCGCGCCCGATGACCCACGTGTGGCTAGCGGCTAGGTGCTCCGGTTCGCACGTTGTTGCCGCTCCACGCCTCGCCGGTCGCGTCCTCGGTGAGTTGCGCTGCGGTAATTGCGACCTTCTCGCCGTCGTCCGCGAGCTCCTGAAGCACCACGGCCGGAATCGTCTTACTAATCTCGACGATAATCGGCGCGATATCCTCGAGATGGCGCTTTGCGAGGGCTGCCGTCGAGCCGTCGCCGAGTCCCGCGGCGGTCGCGTGCAACATGGTGTAACTGATCGCCGCGAGGCCGAGGGCCGTGTAGTCGTCGCGCAAGCTCTTCGAAACCTTCGTCTTGCGGACGTTGTTGAGCGCGGCCGCACCGCCGCCGAGAACTTGCGCCCAGGCGGACTTCAAGGGATGCGCGGCCGAACCGCCGGCTGCTTTTAATTGTGCTTCGAGTGCGGTGATGTGACTCGTCGTGACGCTCTTGATCGTCTGAATGATGCGGGCCGCATCTGCATACTCGCGATGATCGGACGATCCGAGTTGCGACTCGATCGGCGCGCTGATGTGCTGTTCCAGAGCGAGCATATCGCTCAGGTAGGTGGCCACCGCGTGGCGTTCGTCGTGGTCGTTTTGATCGCTCGTAAAACTCATGGCGACGTTATGCCCGTCTCCGCGCAAAGTATGCAGAAGTCTGGCGAGGCGCTGCTTGCTTCACGCGACGAGCGCGCGACAATAGGCGAGGTCGACGTTCTCGAGATCGTCGCAAATCGAAGCGGCGCCTGTAAAATCTTCGTGCAAGGTGTATCCGCTCGGCGTCACGAGCGTCGCGAGCCCGGCCGCTCGCGCGGCGCGCAAGCCGATCGCGGAATCCTCGATCGCGAGCGCATCGCGTGCCGAAACGCCGAGCCGTTCGAGCGCGAGCACGTAGATGTCGGGCGACGGTTTCTTTGCGGGCACGTCGTCGCCACCGACGATCACCTCGAACGCACGGCCGAGCGTCGGATGGCCGGCGAAGAACGCGCGCACGCCTTCGGGCGCTGCGGTCGTCGCGATCGCGACACGGACGCCGGCGGCCGTCGCTTCATCGACCAGTCGCGCGACGCCGGGACGCGGATGCAACGTCGGGCCGATGTCGTCGAAGAGCCGGCGCTTCGTCGCGTGAACGCTGCGCGCGAGTTCCGCGCGCTCGATGTCCGAACGCTCGGGGTGCGAGCGAGCGAAATAGAATTCCAATCGTTCGCGTCCCCCGGCTACGGCGAGGAGATCGCCGTAGGTCGCCTCGTCCCATCGATCGTCGAGCCCGAGGGTTTCGAAGGCCAAGTTGTACGCGACGCGATGGCCGCTACGTTCCGTCTCTGCAATCGTCCCATCGAAATCGAATATCAACGCACGCAAGACGCCCACGGACGCGCGTTTCGCTCGCCCCCGCGCGAACCCCCCGAAACGAACGGGCCACGCTCCCATCGCAGCGAAGCGAGCCGGAATGTTCCATCTCGTCCTCGCCGCGGCGCTCGCGGCACCGGCCCCGACGGAGACGCCGCTGCCCTCGCCAAAGCGGCTCCTCGGCGCCATCCGCGCGCAGTTTCGAACGCATCGGCCCCCTCCGCCCTTCGAAGTCTACGTCCTCGAACGTAAGGAGCTTACGGACCAAGGCTTCCCCGACTACGTGGACAGCTACAAGACGAAATATTGGGTCCGCAATCTCGACCGGGCCGCGCTGACGCGCAGGATCTTCCGCTCCATCAACCGCGGAGAACTCATCTTCGATCGGCCCGCGTTCAACGAGGATCGCGACCCCGGCCCGCCCACCGCGGACCTCTTCGAGCCGGCGCCCCCTCACCCGCGCCCGATCACCTTCGTTCCGACGCCGGAGCCGGTCGAATCCGCGCTTCCGACGATCGGCGTCGTTTCGGCCGTCGGTGAATTCGACTACGACGTGACGTCCGTCGACGTCGAGGGTGACGAACTCCACCTCAAGCTGTTGCCGACCCGCGATCCGGACCGCAATCGCCTCCGCGAGTTGTGGGTCGACAAGAAGACGCTCGAACTTCACAAGCTCGTCGCAACCGACAAGCTGTTCATCATGAACTCGAACGAGGTTTACGGCGTGCTCTTTACGGTCACGCTACAGATGATCGACAATATCCCGTGCGTTACGGCGATTCACGGTGTCGTCGGGGACGGATATTCGGGCGACGGACAAGTCGTCGACTACACATTCACGAACATCACGTTTCCCGCGACGCTTCCGGAATGGTATTTCGAGCCCAAGACGTATCCGCAGCACGACGACGACGCACCGATTTAAGGAGCTCTCCATGACCGATCAAGAAGTCCAGGCCTACCACGGCAAAGCCGTACGCGTAACGCTCGCCGACGGACGCGTACTCGCCGGCACGTTACACGCAGACGACGGGCACGGCCACGGCCACACTCACTACACGATCGTGAGCGACGGAATCGCCGGTGGCGCGAAGGTCTCCGAGATGCTTCACGGAGCCGACATCATCACCGAGATCGACGACGCGTCGGACGATCCGGCCGCGGTCGAGTAAAGAAAAGGCGCCGGTTACGACCGGCGCGCTTCTCCCGCGCGATAGCGGTACACGATCCGACCCTTCGTGAGGTCGTACGGCGACATTTCGAGATCCACGCGGTCGCCCGGCAAAATCTTGATCCGGTGGCGCCGCAAGCGCCCGGCGATATGCGCGAGGATCGTCTGGCCATTCTCGAGCTCGACGGCGAACGTCGTGCTCGGGAAAACCTGCTTGATCGTCCCGAAGAGCTCGAGCGGCGCCTCTTTGGAGGGCTCCTCGACCAGTTTCGGGGGCCGGGTACGATTGTACGAACCGCGGGAAGCTATGGGGACACCTTGTTCCAAAACATCATACCCTCTCAGTATACCTCATGAACGGGCACCTTAGGAAGCACCGGGCTCGTCGCCCTCATCGTCGTCGACATCGAGTACGATCGGCGGGTTGAGGACGTCCGCGACGTCCCCGAAGAGCGTGACGGCGTCGCGAAACTCGTCGTAACCGGCCTCGTCGACGCTGAACCAAGCGATCGCCGCCGTATCGGTCTCGGCCGGCGCGATCAAGTCGATCTGGATCGGCTCGGATCCATCCTCTTCGGCGCTCGGCATGAAGACGTACTGGAGCAGGTCGAGCCCGATGAAGACGTTGAGCACGTCCGCGACCTTCTCCAGGAGCGCGGGCCGCACGGCCTCATCGCCATCCTCCGCCCGGATGAGGAGCCCTTGCAGCTCGGTTGAAATCGACCCGAATCCGGGATACTCCGCGAGAGACATATCACGAGGCTTCGCGGCGGCCGAGCCCGTTCATCGTTTGGCGCTCTGCGGGAACGGGAACGCTCGTGCCATGGTTGATGAAGCGACGACGATGCGCTGCGAGAATCTCTCGTGTCTTTGCGAGGTTGCCGCAAGCGATGCGACGTGTTCCGAATACTGCGCGTCGCCGAGCGGCCGCGATCCGCTCGATATCCGCTGCAATTGCGGGCATCCCGCCTGCGTCGATACGATCGAAAAGCAACTCAGCGGCGAAAGCGGACGCGAAACCGTCTAAACGAGGCCGCGAAGCGCGCCGCGTTGTTAGTCGGCGAGTTTCGGAAAGCGCTCGCGCAGTTGCACGAGTTTCGGCGCATCGTTGATCACGATGTACGGATACAGCGGGTGCAGTGCCGCGAAATGCTGGTGATACGCCTCGGCCGGATAGAAGCCACGTAGCGGAACGACCTGCGTGACGATCGGCGCTGCGAACGCTTTCTGCGCGGTCAACGCGGCGATCTTCGCTTCGGCAATCCGCTTCTGATCCGGGTTCGCGTAAAAGATTGCCGAGCGATACTGCGTCCCCGAGTCGGGGCCTTGCTGGTTCAATTCGGTCGGATCGTGGGCCACGCGAAAATAGACGTCGAGCAGCGTCGCGTACGAAATGCGCGCGGGATCGTACGTGATCTCCACGGACTCCGCGTGACCCGTGTCGCCCTCGCTCACGTCGTCGTAGTGCGCGGTCTCTTTCGAACCGCCCGAGAAGCCCGAGACCACGTTCGTCACGCCGCGCACGTGCTCGAACACGGACTCCATGCCCCAGAAGCAGCCGCCGGCGAGCACCGCGGTCTCCGTCTTACCCGCCGGTGCGTCGCTTGCCGCGACCACCCGTCCAGCGTCGGGCGACGGGACGAAACATGCGGCGAGCAGGGCGACCAGTGCGATCGGAAGGGCGGCACGGAGACGGTTCATATACACTTTCAACGACGAGGAGCGACGGCTAGTTTCCCAGATGGTCGCACGGGAGCCGCTCGTCGCGCCGTCAGCGAGCTTACGCTGCGGGCGCTTTCGTGTAGATTCGGCCGAGCCACGCGGCCACGAGCGCGGGCTTCTCGTGGCCGCGCAGCTGAACTTCGACGTTCCACGTCACCTGCGCGCCCTCGGCCGTGCGCTTCACGTCGCCGACCGTGACCGACGCGCGGATCTCGCTATCGACCGGCACGGGCGAAACGAACCGGACTTTCTCGAAGCCGTAATTGACGGAAAGCGCGACGTTTTCGGTGCGGACCGTGGACTGCATCATCGTCGAGAGGAGGCTCAGCGTGAGAAAGCCGTGCGCGACCGGAGCGCCGAACGGGGACTCGCGCTTCGCACGCTCGACGTCGACGTGGATCCACTGAACGTCGCGGGTGACCGCGGCGAAATCGTCGATCATCTTCTGCGTGACCGTCAGCCAGGGACTGTCCCCGACGTGCTTCCCGACCGATGCCTCGAGGTCGGCGATGTCCGCGAAGATGCGCATATCCGTCGTCATGCCGGATGCATACGCGCGCGGCGGGCGCCGACCTTTCGCGCGGCCAAAGACGGCACCATGAGCGCTCCGGGCAAGACGACGATCCACCTGATTCGGCACGGCGATGCCGTTCCGGACCCCGAGACGCCGATCGACCCCGACAACGGCTACGATCTCCTCGGCCTGAGTGCGAAAGGGCGGCGCCAGGCCGCCAACCTCGCGGCGCGGCTACGCGCGACGACGCCGGTCTCGGCGGTCTACTCGAGCGGCACGCTTCGCGCGCATCAAACGGCCGCCGCGGTAGCGGAGGCGTTCGGGCTACCGGTCGAAATCGACGTCCGACTGCGCGAGATCCACCTCGGCACGGAATCGGTCGCGCATCTTCCCGAAGCGGAGCGCGCCGAAGCGGTACGCGCGCGCCTCGCCTCGTTCGCGGCGATGGCCGTGCGCGAGGGCTCGTGGGCCGGCGTTCCCGGCGCGGAACCCGGTGCCGAGGTGCGCGCACGCGTGCTCGAAGCCGTCGAAGAGATCGCCGCGCGGCACCCCTACGAACACGTCGCACTCGTCTCGCACGCGGGGACGATCAACGCCTACTTCGCGGCGATCCTCGGCACGTCGCGCGAGTTCTTCTTCCCCACGGGCAACACGTCGCTGAACACCGTGCGCATCGAAGACGGGCGCGCGCTCGTCGTGCGCATCAACGATACGTCGCATCTCGAACGTCGCGCTACGGGCGACGCGGCGCGCGCCGTCGCTACTGCGGCGGATTGATCGCGAGCAGCTCGATCGTGAAGATGAGCGTCGCGTTCGGCGGAATCTTATCGCCCGCGCCTTGAGCGCCGTAACCGAGTGCCGGTGGAACCGTCAACTTTCGCAGCCCGCCGACCCGCATGCCGACGACGCCTTCGTCCCAGCCCGGAATCACCTGCCCCGCGCCGAGTCCGAAATCGAACGGCTGGCCGCGGTCGCGCGAACTATCGAACGTCGTGCCGTCCGTGAGCTTTCCGACGTAGTGGACGCGCACGTTGTCGCCCGCCTTGGCCGCCGCACCGCTCCCAACGCGAAGATCGACGTACGTTTCGTCGCCGGGTAACTTCACGGCTTTCATTGCGAACGCGCGCGAAGGAAACGCGAACGAAGCGGCCGCGAAGGCCCCGAGCGATGTGACGAAGAGCGAGCGAGTCATGGCGGCTTCGCTTCGCAGCCCCCGCGCACGCTCCCCCCGCCGCGCCGTCAACGTAGCGCGGCGAACGTGCCGAAGAACCAGCTCGCGTCGCGTTTGGGGAAATAGCCGGTCGCGATCACGTGCCGCGCGAGGCGCGGACGCTTCGCCGCGAGCGCCGTCATCGGCCCCGCCATGAGCGCGAAAAGCTTGCGCATCCGCAGCGCTTCGCGATTGTTCGCGTCGAACGCACGAAGGTCGCGCTCATAGTCGGCTGCCGCGCGCGCAACGTCGCCGCCGCTCGCGCGCAGCGCGTCGCGCAAGAGAAGGCTGCTGCGCATCGCTTGCGAGACGCCTTCCGCCGAAAGCGGATCCGCGATCCCCGCGGCGTCGCCGATTGCGAAGAGACGGTCGATGCAGCGCCGCGCACGGCCGATCGCGATCACGCCGCCGCGACCGCCTTCGAGCGGTCCGACATCGCCGAGTGCGCGACGCGCGGTGTCGCTCTCGAGCCACGAGCCGAGACGCTTCCGGACGTCGCCTCGCGCTGCGAGCACGGCACCGACGTTGGCGCGGCGAGGCGCGACGGGAAACACCCACGCATACCCGGGAACGAACGGTCCCGCATAGTGCACCTGATATTCGGGCGCGAGGTCGACCGCGGTCGCGACGTACCCGCGATACGCGCCGAGGCGCATGGCGAAGGGCGGCAGCCCGGCACGCGCGGCGAGCGCGCCCGTTCCGCCTTCGCCGAGCGCGATCGCATCGAAACGCTCCGACCGCTCGCGGGCGTCGGGTCCCTTTACCACGAGCGTTCCCGACGCGATACTTTCCACGGACGTTCGATCGAAGAAGCGCGCGCCGGCCGCGATCGCAGCGTCGACTAGGAGCGCGTCGAAATCGATTCGCTCGCAGGTGGTTCCGTCGGGCATTCCGCTCGGCCACGACGCGCGAAAACCGGAGCCGTTCGGGCCCGTCACGAGCGTCTGCGCGAACCGTTCGCGCGGCGGAAGCGCGATGCCGATCTCGTCGAGCAAGGCGACGCTCGACGGCGTGAGACCGTCGCCGCACGCCTTCGCTCGCGGCCACGCCGAGCGCTCGAACAGCGAAACGTCCGCGCCGTCGCGCGCGAGCGCGTAGGCGGCGACGGCTCCGGCGGGGCCGGCACCGATCACGGCAATCTTCAGGCTATGACTCGCGCGGCGGCGTGAAGCGTGCCACGATGTCGGCGGTGCGGCGTTCCGATTCGAAGGGCGACTCGCGCAACCCATCCACGATGCCTTGGCGATCCCCGACGCTGCGGTTCTGACTCATCTTCCACGTTGCATCGAATCGCTCGATCGCGATCTCGACGCCGACGATTCCACGAAGTTGTTTCTCCATGTACGTTTGCGGTGCGTCGTCGACGCTCCACGCATTCGTACGCTCCGCTTCGAACGCATCGGTTAACGTGCGAACGAGCGCGTGGAGTTCGCTCGGATCTTCGATCACGCGCGCGACCCCGTGCGCGTGGACCGCGACGTAGTCCCACGTGGGGACGACCGCGCCACCGGCGTGACCTTCGTAGAACGTGGGACTCACGTACGCATCCGGGCCGAGAAAGATCGCCATCGCCGGCGCGCCGTTCGCAAGGTCGCGCCACTGTTCGTTCGCGCGTGCGAGATGGAAGTGCAACGACCCATGTGCCTCCGCACGCTCCGGAGGTGCGTAGAGCATCGGAACGTGACTCGCACGCAAACCGCCGGCGCCGCCCGTGACGAGCGTCGCAAGCCGCGTCGACGCGACGAACGCGCGCAACTCCTCGACGTCGTCCTGGCGGAACTGCGGGGGAACGTACACGAGCGCTCGCTACTGACCCGCTTGGCGACGCGGAACGTTCAGCGCTTCGTCCGTCTGAATGACGACCGATTGCCCCGTCGCGAGATCGTAATTTGCTTTATTGTTGCGCGCGTACGCGAGCCCGCCGATCGCGCCACCCAGGAGACCGACGACGCTCCCCGCCGACCCGCCAATAATGCGGCCGACCGTCTGGCTCCCGACCGCGGCACCCGCGCCCGCGCCGATCGCTTGCCGAGCGGTCGTGTTGTCGCTCTTGCCGCCCATCTGCGTCACGGTGCCGCTCAGCGGTTCGGTGTATCCGTTCGCGAACGTAATGGAATCGAACGCGAGCGTCAGGATCGCCGTGCGGCCTTGCCCCGCGCTACGCACGTTCTGAACGTGACCTCGGATCACGGCACCTGCGAAATTCGGATCGCCGCCGTTCGCCGAGGTGACGTGCAACGTGAACCCGTCGCCGACCTGCGCGGATTTCGTATTGATGTCCGGGGTCGCGAGCCGCGCGTGAATCGTCGTGCCGGCGGGAACGTTCACGCCCGCGAACGCGGGAGCTGCAGCGACTGCGAATGCGAATGCGAGCATGCTCGCGAGCGTAATGAGCGTCTTCTGTTTCGACATCGTGAAGCGGTTCAATCTCCGTATTAGAAGCGGTCGCGACCGTGTGGGGTCTCGAGATGTTGTTCGGGACCGATTGGGACGATGCGCGTTGGGTTGATATCGTCGTGCGTCGCGTAGTAATGACGCTTGATGTGTGCGAAGTTCGTGGTCGCCGCGATCCCGGGTATCTGATAGAGGTCGCGGAGGTACCCGTAGAGGTTCGGATAGTCGACGATGCGGCGCAGGTTGCATTTGAAATGCCCGACGTAGACCGGGTCGAAGCGTACGAGCGTCACGAAGAGCCGCCAGTCGGTCTCGACGGGCGTCGCTCCAAAGAGATATCGGCGGGTGGCGAGCCGCGCCTCGAGCACGTCGAGTGCCGCGAACACGCCGCGCGCCGCGTGTTCGTACGCGTGCTGCGTCGTCGCAAAGCCGGCGCGATAGACGCCGTTGTTGATCTTCGCAAAGATCTCGGCGTTGAGTTCGTCGATCTCCGCTCGCAACGGCGCGGGATAGAAATCGTATCGGCCGCTCGCGAACGCGCCGAACTCGGTCTCGAACATCCGCATGATGTCGTCGTCATCGTTGCTGACGATGCGTTTGGACTCGGTGTCCCAAAGCACGGGCACGGTGACGCGCCCGCGATACGACGCGTCGGAAGCCATGTAGGCTTCGCTCAGATACGTGAACCCGTTGAGCGCGTCGCGCGAAAATCCGTCGCCGTCGGCGAAGCGCCAACCGAGCTCGTCGCGAAACGGATCGACGACCGTCATCCCGATCGTCTCTTCGAGGTTCTGCAGCGCGCGCACGATGATCGTGCGATGCGCCCACGGACACGCGAGCGATACGTAGAGATGGTAGCGCCCGGATTCCGCGCGAAATCCCGAGCGGCCGTCCGCGGTGACGAACCCCTTGAACGCATCGGCCTGTCGGGCGAACTCGCCCGTCTCGGTCTGCTCGTCGGGAAACTGCGCGCGAACGGTGGTCATTGCGGCGTCGGTGCCGCCGATGCGGGTGCGGCCGGCGCGGCCGGCGGCGGAGCGCCCGACGCGAGAACGCTCGGCGTGGCCGCGGGCTGCGGGACCGTCTTCGTCAGCATCGCACCCGATTTGATCGCATCACTCTGACAGATCCACTTTCCGTTCGGCGTGTACCCATAATACTTCGAGGCTTCCGGATAATAAATCGTGCCCTTCGCGTTGAGCCACACCACGGGATCGCCTTTCGGGCAATCCGGCTTCTCGTGCGTGCTCTGAAAATTGCGGAGCGACGGCAACCCCTGTGCGGAGGCGGCGAACGATGATGGGACGACGGCGGCAGCCGCGAACGTCACGCAGAGCGTGAATCGTACCGAACGATACATACGCGAAACCCCCTCAAGCAATCGTCGTTTGAAGGTCTGCGATACGGCGAAAAATACCTCTGAAATTGGGGCGACGAGGCTCCCCAATTCCCCCCGGGGCCGGCACTCGCCGGCTCATGAGACGACGGTCGAAATGCATCCGGGGCGTCGTGCAGAAATCGCGAGCCATGCCGTTGAGAAAACGTTTTCGCGTAGCCCCCGTCGCCCTCGGGTTCACGCTCCTCTGCGTGCTACCGTCGGGCGCGCTCGCCTCGTCCGACGATGCGTGGACGGCGTTTCGCACGAGCGTCGCGACCGCATGCACCGCTGCGGCGAAAAAAGACTATGCGAATCCGCTCGTAGTCGTCGACCCGTTCGGCTCCGATAGCTACGGCATCGCGCTGGTGTACGCGCGCACACCGGCTCCGAAAGGTGCGCCGCCCGCCAATTCACTCACGACGGCCGTTTGCGTGTACGACAAGAAAACGCACAAGGCCGAGCTTTCGGGCGGCTTCGAAACGGCACCCTCGCACTAGCGACGCACTTAGCCGAGCCAGCTCGGGTTCTGCACCGTGCTATCGAAAAAATGCGACGTCTTGTAGAGTTCCGTCGTCCCGCCACGCGCGAGGTCGGCCGTCTTTGCGAGTATTTCCGCAACCTTCTTCTCGCTGAGCGGCCGGAACGTCGTCGCGGCGCGCAACGCCTGGTCCAAGATCTCCGGCTTGTCGATCCCGGTGATCACGACGCTCGTCGGTAGATTCATACCGTAGTGAAGCATCTCGATCGGATCGACGAGCTTCGTATCGAGGATGTGATGGTCGCCGAAGGTCTTCATCGCAAGGATTCCCATGTCGAGTTCCTGCGCGACGGGCACGACCTTCTTCTCGAAACTCTCGAAGTGTGCGTCCATCACGTTGAGCGGCATCTGGACGGTGTCGAACGTAAACCCGTGACGCTTCGCGACGTCGATCATGTGCAGATGATACTCGGGACGCTTGTGGCCGGTGAACCCGATGAAACGAATCTTCCCCGCCTCCTTCGCTTCCATTACCGCTTCGAACGCACCGCCCTCGGCGAAGATGCGGTCGGCGTCGTCGGGCCGGATGTTCTCGTGAAACTGCAAGAGGTCGATGCGGTCGGTCAGGAGGCGATGCAAGGATTGCTCGATCTGTTCGGCGGCCGCCGCTTTCGTACGGCCGTCGATCTTCGTCATCAGAAAGACTTTGTCGCGATAGCCGCCGTAGCTGAGCGCGCGCCCCATGCGGAGCTCGCTCATACCCGCGTTGTAATCCCACGAGTTGTCGAGAAACGTGATGCCTCGATCGATCGCGGTGTGGATCAACTCGATAACGTCCCCATCGGGTTGGCTCGGCTGCCCGATATGGAAGCCGCCGAGACCGATCGCGGAGACGTACTCGTTCGTGCGTCCGAGTCGTCGCCGCGGAATTTCGCTCGTGTCGGGAACCGTCAGTTCGATCATATCGCCCGTCACTTACCCGCGGCGGCGCGCGTTTAGACGCTCTTGCGAACCGGCGTGAAGAACAGCTGCGAGAGCAGCAGACCCGAGACGATTTCGACCGCGGCGACGATGGCCGTCACGGCGATGCCGCCGCCGTCGGTCGCCTTACTTTGCAGAAGATACAGAATGCTCTCGTAGCTCAGGGATCCGGGAACGAGAATGAGTAGCCCGGGAATCAAGAGGATCGTTTCCGGCACGCGCGCGTAACGCGCCGCGACTTTTGCGGCGACGCCGACGGCGAGCGCGGCGCCGAACGTCGAGACCTGATAGCCCGGGAGCGCCGCGAAAAACCGGTACGCCGTTTCGGCGACGATGCACGCACCGAGCACCCACGGGTAGTCGGCGAGTCGCGCGTTCTGTAAGATCGCGATACTGCTCCCGATCGCGAGAACGGCAAATGCCAACATCAGAAACGGCACGGGCGCGTAGACGATCGGATCCAAATGCAACGCGCTCGGGCCGACGGCCGCGATACCGAGGGCGAAGCCGCAACCGAGCGAGAGCAGCGTCATCACCGCACTTCCGAGCCGCGCGGTTCCCGCGACGACGTTGCGCGAGGCGAGCTCGTGCAGCGCTTCCGTCAGTTGCAGGCCGGGCAAGAGCGCGACGACGCCGGCGACGATCGGAATGTACACCGCGATGTGCGCCATCACGTGCGAGTACCCCGTGACCACGACCGTCGCGATGAAGCCGGCGAGCACTTCGAAGAGCCGGTCCACCACGGTCACCGTGCGGCCGAGAACGGAGAGTCCGCCGACGGCGATGCCGATGATCGCGGACGCCGCGATCTCGCCCGCGTGGCCGCCGATCAGGATGGCGACGCCGACCGAGAGCAGGCAGTAGGCCGCGATCGTGAGCGGAGCCGGCGCGTAGTGCGCGAGCGCCGCGATGCGTTCGACCTCCGCGAGCGCGACATGCGAGTCGATGCGCCGTTCGAGCACCGCGCGAAAGACCACGTTGAGCAGCGAGAGGCGCTGCAGGTCCACGCCGCCCGGCTCCAAGCGGAGCAGCACGACGCGCTGCGCGTACCCGGGCCCGATCGCGGCGAGGATGCTCGTCGGCAGAACGTTGACCTGCAGCTCGATCCCGAGTGCCGCCGCCGTGAGATGCATCGTCATCTCGAGCTCGTCGACCGGCATTCCGGACTGATGGTAGGCACGGCCGAACGCGATCGTGAGCTCGGCCGCGGGGTCGCCGGAGAGCGCCTCATGGGCGGCCGATTCGGACAGCGCCGTCTGTTCGTCCATCGTCGCTGGGTTACGAACGATGGGAGCCGTTCTCCGGTCGCGAAGGCCATCCCGGTGAACGATCTTCTCGCACGCCGTAAGCCGGTGGAACTTATCATTGCCGATTCGCTCGAAATCGGCGAGGGCGAACACAAGCTCAAGCGCGATCTCGGCGTATGGGGGATCACGGCGCTCGGCATCGGTGCGATCGTCGGCACCGGCATCTTCGTGCTCACCGGACACGCCGCCGCCACGAGCGCGGGGCCCGGCATCGTGATCTCGTTCGTGATCGCCGGCATCGTGAGCGCGCTTGCGGCCCTGTGTTATGCGGAGCTCGCATCGACGGTACCGGTTTCTGGCAGCGCCTACACGTACGTGTACGCGACGCTCGGCGAGTTCGTCGCGTGGATCGTGGGCTGGGGCTTGATTCTCGAGTACGCACTCGGTGCGGCGACCGTGGCGATCGGGTGGTCCGGATACTTCGGCGATTTCCTTCACGCGACGTTCGGGATCGCGTTGCCGAAGGCACTCACCACCAACCCCTTCGAAGGTGGCATTCTGAACCTGCCGGCGGCGCTCATCATCCTGCTGATCTCGGGTCTCCTCATTCGCGGGACGCAAGAGAGCAACGCGGTCAACAAGATCATCGTGATCGTGAAGCTCGCGATCGTTGCGTTCTTCATCATCATCGGCATCGGCCACGTGAACCCCGCGAACTGGCATCCATTCGCGCCCTTCGGCATCAAGGGAATCATCAACGGCGCCGGCCTCGTCTTCTTCGCGTACATCGGCTTCGATGCGGTGTCGACGTCGGCTGAGGAAGTGCGGAATCCCGAGCGCGACTTGCCGCGCGGCATCATCGGGAGCCTCGCCGTCTGCACGATCCTCTACATCATCGTCTCCGGAATCCTCACGGGTATTCTCCCGTACGCGAAGCTCAACGTGCCCTCTCCCGTTTCGTATTCGCTGATTCAAATCGGTCTCGGGTGGGCGGGCGCGATCGTTGCGATCGGCGCGATCGCGGGCCTCACGACCGTGCTGCTCGTGATGCTGTACGGCCAGAGCCGCGTGTTCTTCGCGATGTCGCGCGATGGGTTGCTACCGGGAATCTTCTCGCGCGTCCACCCGAAATTTCGCACGCCGTACGTCTCCTCGGCGCTAATCGGTATCGTGGTCGCGGCCGTGGCCGCGATCGGTAAGCTCGACGTCGTCGCAGACCTCGTGAATATCGGCACGCTCGCGGCGTTTGCGCTCGTGTCCGTCGGCGTCATCGTGCTACGCAAACGTTCGCCCGATCTCAAGCGCGGATTTCGCGTGCCGTTCAGTCCCGTCGTTCCGATCCTCTCGGCGCTCAGTGCCGTCGCACTGATCTTCAACGGACTACCGTTGCAAACGATCGTCGCGTATTTCGTGTGGCTCTTCATCGGACTCGGCGTGTACTTCGCGTACAGCCGGCGTCATAGCAAACTGCAAGGCTGACGCGCGCGCGACCGAAGAATAGACGAACGCCGCACCCACATGGGGAGCGGCGTTCGCTTGACTCGGAAGTTGGACGTCTTCGCTCGTCGCTAGTGGTGCGGACCCCCGCCCCCACCGCCACCGCCGTGGAAGCCGCCACCACCGCCGCCCGCGTGGGAGAATCCGCCCGACGCGCGACCGATGCTCGCGGAGCCGTGGTACCCACCGCCGTAGCTGCCGTGGTATCCGCCGCCGTAGCTGCCGTGGTATCCGCCGCCGTAACCCGGGCCGAAGCTGCCGCGGTATCCGCCGCCGTGGCCGTTGTAGCCGTGGCCATAGTAGCCGCGTCCGTAGCCGCCACCGTAGTATCCGCCGCCGTAATATCCGCCGCCGTACCCGAAGCCGAGCGAGATGAACGCCGGATACGAGAGCGCGTACGCGGGATAGTACGAGTAGTACGGATACGGATTCACATAGCCGGCATCGGGGCCGGAATCGTAGCCGTAGTCGCTCGGTCCGTTGTCGTCACCCACGTCGTTCGGCGCGTCGATCTGGTTCGCGTCGAACGACTTGCCGTTCGGGCGCCCGTAGATCGTGACCGGCATACCCGGCTGGAGCGGAATCCCGGTCGGATTGATGACCGTGCCGTCGTGTAGGTCGACCGTATCGACGTAGCCGCGATCGTCGCGGACGTAGACACGGTACTTCCCGTCGAGCGAAGCGATCGTCCCATGAATCTGCTGATCGTGCGAGGCGTACCCGGGAGCCGATTGCGTCGCATAGCTGGGAACCGGCTGAGCGGACGCGACCGCGGGGAGCAGAAACGCTCCGGCGGTTGCGAGCGCGAGGGCGCTGTTTCTAATTTTCATCGTGTAGGGTCTCCATGCTTCATTCTACCTATTACAACGCCATTCGAAGCAGAAAAGAGCCACGCGACGAGGGGAATCTTTGCAAACTGCATCCGCGCCGAGCGGAAGCGAATCTTACCTCGTATCATGCCCCTCGCGCTTAGCGTTCTCGACCAATCTCCCGTCTTGGCCGGTGAGACCGCCGCCGATGCGATCGCGACCACGATCGCCCTCTGCAAACATGCGGAGCGGCTCGGATACAAGCGGTACTGGCTCGCCGAGCACCATGCGATGCGCGGACTCGCGGACGCCTCCCCGGAGGTGCTCCTCGGGCGCCTTTCCGGCGAAACCACGAGCATCCGTATCGGAAGCGGCGGGATCATGCTGCCCCACTACACGTCGTTCAAGGTCGCCGAGACGTTTCGCATGCTCGACGCGCTCGCGCCGGGCCGGATCGATCTCGGGATCGGCCGCGCTCCCGGCGGCACCGGACTCGTTTCGGCTGCGCTCGAAAGCCGGGACGTCGCGACGTTCCCGCGGCAGATTCAAGAGACGATTGCGTTCATGGACGCGACGATCCCCGAAAGCCACCCGTTCGCACCCTTGCCCGTTATGCCGTCGGGCGCCACGTCGCCCGACGTGTGGCTTCTCGGCTCGTCCGAATACGGCGCGATGCTAGCCGCGGACTTGGGTCTGCCGTACGCGTTCGCGCACTTCATCAGCGGCGACGCACCGAGTACGCTGCAAACCTACCGCGAGCGCTTCCGCCCGACGCAGAGAAATCCGCGGCCCTACTCGACGATCGCGGTAACCGCGGTGGTGGCCCCGACCGATGAGGAAGCCGAGGCGCTCGCGTTGCCGGTGTCGCTCTGGCGCATGCGCGTGTTACGCGGGCAACCCGGGCCCGTCCCCTCGCGCGCCGAGGCCGAGGCCTACCCGTGGACGCCACTCGAGCGCTACGAAATTTCGCGGACGCGTCGCGTGATCGCAGGCTCGCCGGAAACCGTGCGCGCGCGTATCGAGGCGCTCGCAGAAGCGCACGCGGCCGACGAGGCGATGATCGTCACGATCGTGCCGGATAACGAAAGCCGCTTCCGCTCGTACGAATTGCTGGCCGACGCCTTCGCTCTGAGCGCGCTCGCCGCGTAACGAGCGGCCGTGCCCGGCGAACGCAAGTCGTGGTGGACGGAGAGTCGATCGTGCCGCAAAGCCGACGGCTCGCCGAAGGCCGCGTTCGCGACGAAGCGTGCGGCGCTTAAAGCTGTCCCCAGCTCGTCGCGCGGACTCCACGCCTATCCGTGCGAGAAGCACGGTTGGCATCTCGGACACGGCTAATGCTGGTACCGACGCCATTCGGCCGCGATCTCTTCGTTGCGGGTGGTGACGACGGCGTCACGGAGAGTCGTTTCGTCGCGCGCGCACGATCGGGAACGCGCGCCGAGCATCGCGACACGTCGCATCCGGTGCTCCACGACGTCAAACGTCAACTCGATGCATATTTCGCGGGGCGCCTGCGTTGCTTCGACGTGCCGCTCGCACTCGAGGGAACGCCGTTCGCCGTCGACGTGTGGCGCGCCGTCTCGCAGCTTCCCACGGGAGCGCTCGCATCGTACGCGGAGATCGCGGCGGCGATCGGCCGGCCGAACGCGCATCGAGGCGTCGCGCGCGCGCTCGCGTCGACCCCGCTCGCACTGCTGATTCCCGCGCATCGTGTGATCGGCGCCGACGGCCGCATCAAGGGCGCGACGCCGGGCTCGATGCGACGGCGCCTCCTCGCGTTCGAAGGGATCGAGATTCGCTAGCGGGCTATTCCGTGCGAGCTCGCGTTACCCAAACGCGCTGGATCGCGCCGTTTTCGATTTCGTAGATCACGGCGACGTGCGCGTCGCGACCGCTCGCCGTCTGCGTGATCCGCTCTTCGTCGATCACGACGTTACCGACGACGATACGTTTTGCGATCTCCACGCGGATGCTCGGCGCGTTTGCGAAGAGCATCGCGTAACGCTCGCGCAACGCTTCACGACCGAACAAGAACAGCTCGCCGCCGAGATCGAAGAGCTGCATGTTCTCCGCGTAGACGGAGGCGAACGCTTCGGCATCGTGCGCGTTATATGCGTCGATCTGACGCGCGACGAGTGATTCGGAATCGACCGCTACGTTCAAGACGTGATCTCCAGATTGTATTTCGGGCAGCTACGGCCCCGGCGTGGGCGAGTCCTCGCCTACGCAGCCGCCGAATGTCCGTGGGAACGCACCGCGAGATACGCGCCGATCGCGAAGCTCGTGAGTTCGTCGTCGAGCGGCGGGAGATTCGTCTCGGCGCAGATCGCGAGCGTACGATAGTAGCCGTGCAACGCCGTCGCGAACTCCGGAACGCCCGCCTTGGAACGGCGGTGCCGGCGTGCGACGGCTTCGGCGAAGCTTCGCAAACGCGTCCGCGCCTCGCCCTCGGCGGCGGCCGCGCGATCGTCGAAGAGTGGAATGGCCTGGCGATTCGGTGTGGTCTTCATCTGCATTGTCCTCCACCACACCATACCCACTCGGTGTGCCACCATACTGGCACGGTGATCCCAACCAACCGCTGACTAGCGCCCAAAAGGTCGCGCCACGTAGTCGAGGGTAGCTTTCAACAGCCCGCGAGCGCAGGCTTGGGGGCCATCGGGGGGCCGAACCGCCCAATCGTGGCCAAGGCGAGATCACCGATAAGGGCACCGTCAACCAACGCCGCGCGCTCGCACTGCGCCGAATCCGTCGAACGCCTCTACGCGCGAAGCGACGACGCCATCTTTCCCCTCACCCCCGTCGCATCGATTTAGGAGTTAATCGTCTTGAACGCTACCGCCAACCGTCAGGTCAAACTCGCCGCACGTCCCGTGGGGATGCCGAAACGCTCCGACTGGGAGTTCGTCACGAGCGACGTTCGCGAGCCGGGCGATGGCGACGTGCTCGTGAAGGTGCTCTATCTGTCGCTCGACCCCGCGATGCGCGGCTGGATGAACGAAGGGCGCTCGTACATCCCGCCCGTGAAGATCGGCGAAGTGATGCGAGCCGGTGGCGCGGGTGTCGTGATCGCGAGCAACGACCGGGCCTACGCGATCGGAACGCACGTCACGGGCACGTTCGGCATTCAAGAGTTCGCAACGGTCGCGGGCAAGTCGCTGACGCGCGTCGATGCGAGCGTCGCGCCGCTCCCGGTCTATTTGAACGTCCTCGGCATGCCGGGCATCACGGCGTATTTCGGTCTGACCGATATCGGCCGGCCGCAGAGCGGCGACACCGTCGTCGTATCCGGCGCCGCCGGAGCCGTCGGCATGACGGTCGGGCAGGTCGCGAAGATCCTCGGTTGCCGCGTCATCGGCATCGCGGGCGGCCCCGAGAAATGCGCGTTCGTCGTCGACGAACTCGGCTTCGATGCGGCGATCGACTACAAGTCGGAAGATCTCGGCCCGGCGCTACGCGCACATTGCCCGGATGGCATCGACGTGTATTTCGACAACGTCGGCGGCGAGACGCTCGACGCGTGTTTGGCACGCCTCGACCGTGGCGCGCGCGTCGTGATCTGCGGTGCGATCTCGCAGTACAACAACACGACGCCGGTCAAAGGCCCGAGCAACTATCTCTCGCTGCTCGTCAATCGCGCGAGCATGCAGGGGATGGTCGTCTTCGATTACGCGCCGCGCTATGGCGAAGCGGTTCGAACGATGGCCGGCTGGATCGCAGAGGGCAAGCTCAAATCGCGTGAAGATATCGTGAGCGGCGGCGTCGAGGCGTTTCCGGAAACGCTCCTACGCCTCTTCAAGGGCGAGAACTTCGGCAAGCTCGTTCTTGCGGTCGCGGACGCGTAAGGCGTCGCGAGCGTTTTATTCCGGGGCGGTCCCGAAGTCGTAGAAGACGCGGATGAGATTACCATCGAGATCGGCGGAGATGAATTCGTGGATGTTCCACGGTGTCTCCACGGGCGCGGAAACGATGCGCGCGCCTGCCGCCTTCCACTGCGTGAAGAGGTCGTCGACCTCAGCTCTGCTGTTGAGATTGACCCAAAAGAGACTGGGGCTTGCGTTTCCGTTCGACTCGCGAAACGACGGACCGGCGAGGAAGAGCCTGCAGTTCCCTCGCGAGATGCCGGCAATGCCGTCTCGTTCGCTCATCCAATCGAGCGTAAAGCCCATCGTTTCGACATAGTACGCGACCGCCTTCGCGACGCTCGCCGTGGGGATTTCCGGAACAGCAGCCGGGAACGTCAATCTTGCGAGTCGGCGGGCCCGGCAAACAAGATGAGGTTGCCATCGGGGTCGGCCACGACGAAGGTCGTCGCTCCCCACGGCTCGCGTTTAAGCTCTTGTTGAAAGCAGACGCCGGCCGATCCAAAATCGCCGGCGAGGTGCTCGATCTCGGTCGCCGTACCGACGGTGATCGTCGCGGAGAGTAGTTGCTCGCGCTCGCGAACGTCGCCGACATAGACGGGCTCGGACACCAGTCGCAGATTCAGGCGCGCGTCGTCTCGGCAAACCTGCGCGTAGAACGGCGGATCGCCGGAGACGAACGCGATCTCGAAGCCGAGTTTCGACGTAAAGAACGCGCATGACGCCGCTACGTTCGCGACGTACAGCTGCGCTTCGGTTGAACGGAGAACGGGTTTCGAGGTCGCCGTTTTCTGATTCGCCATCTCTCCTCCTCGCCCGCACCCGCGGGCCGTTTTAGCGGTATGCGCTTCGGATGTATTGGCCGACCGAGCGTTGCGTGTTGAAGTACGAACCGTTGAACGCGATCGCTCCGCGCATCACGCGCGCGTAGCCGTCGGGATCGCCGTAGTAGAGCGGCACGATGTCGTGCTCGAGTTTATCGTAGAGGCTTGCGGCGTCGGCCGCATTGGCCTCGTCGCCCACGAGATTCGTCGTCTCCTCGCCGATGGCCCAACCCGTGCGCCCTTCGATGCAGCCTTCGACCCACCAGCCGTCGAGCGTGCTGAGGCTCGGCACGCCGTTGAGCGCCGCCTTCATGCCGCTCGTACCCGACGCTTCGAGCGGCGGGCGCGGCGTGTTGAGCCACAGGTCGACGCCGGCGACCAGCCGCTGCGCGAGCGCGATCTCGTAGTTCTCGAGATAGACGATCCGTAGCGTATCGTCCCCGAGTTGCGCGGATGCCTCGAAGATCCGCCGGATCACGGCCTTGCCTTCCGCATCGTGCGGATGGGCCTTGCCGGCGAAGATGAATTGCAGCGGACCCGCGTTCCGTGCCACCGCGCGCAGGCGCTCGACATCCCAAAACGCGAGGTACCCGCGCTTGTATTCGGCGGCGCGGCGCGCGAAGCCGACCGTGAAACGCGACGTGTCGATCGCGACGTTCGCGCGCCTGCGAACTTCGACGGCGAGTTGATCCTTCGCCGCGCGATGTGCGGCGCCGATCTCGTCGAGCGAGATGCCCACCGCGTGCCGCAAGTAATCGTTGTCCGTGCGCCATTCCGGCATGTGCCGATCGAAGAGCGTCGCGAACGACGGCGCCGTCCAACGCACGGCGTGCACGCCGTTCGTGATCGCGTGAATCGGATCGCCGGGGAAGAGCGCGCGCGAGACCTCGGCGTGACGCATCGCGACGCCGTTGACGTAACTCGAGCCGCGCAGCGCGAGGTACGTCATGTTTACGAATCCGTCGCGCAGCCCGCCGACGCGCTCGATCAGCGCCGTGCGTCCGACCCCGAGTATCGACTCGGAGAGCGCGCGATCGAAACGATCGTGGCCCGCGGGAACCGGCGTGTGCGTGGTAAAGGCGAAGCGCCGTCGCACCGTCGCGAGATCTTCGCTCGTCGGTTCGTGAACGCCGCGCGCGTGCAGTCGCGCTTCGAGCGCCGCCGAAACGAGCAACGCCGAGTGACCCTCGTTCATGTGGAACGTGCCGATGCTCTCGATCGTACCGAGCGCCTCGAGCATCGCGTAGCCGCCGTAGCCGAGCACCGCCTCCTGGCAGAGGCGATAGCGGCCGTCACCGCCGTAAAGCGCGTTCGTAAGGGAGCGATCGTAGGGATCGTTCCCCTCGAGATCCGTATCGAGCAGATAGACCGGCACGACGAATCCCGATTGTCCGACGAGGTCGTAGCGCCACGCGGCGATCTCGACACTCCGGCCCTCGATGTGGATGTGCGCGGTCCGATCCACGCGGACGAGGCGGGTACGCGGATCCCACTTCTCCGCGGTCTCGCTCTGATTGCCGGCCGCATCGAGCGACTGCGCGAAGTATCCGTCGCGATACAGCAGCGTCACCGCAACGGTCGGAAGCCCGAGATCGGCCGCCGAACGAAGCATGTCCCCGGCAAGGATGCCGAGCCCTCCGCTGTAGGTCGGGAGGGCGGCGTCGAGCGCGATCTCCATCGAAAAGTAGGCGACGCGGCGGGCTTCGGGGACGGCGTGGAGGCGGGCTTCGCCGGGTGTCCGCTCGTGGGCGGGCTGTTGCGAGGGGGTCATGACGCTTGCTTCGACGGCGAGCGACATATCTACGCTCCCCGGGCAAACTTTTACAAGAGGCGGTAGCGAGCCGGATCGATCCGATAGGTTTTCCTGCGGAATTCGAACGTGAAACCCGGCCACAGGGCGGTGTTCTTGCCGTTCGCGTCCAGATACCAGCTCCGGCATCCCGAGGTCCACACGGTCCGTTTCATGCGGCGCTCGAGCCCCGCGTTGAAGGCGCCTTGCACGTCCGGCCGCACGTCGAGCGCCTTCTTACCTCGCCGCCGCAACAATCGCAGGGCGCTCGAGACGTAATTGATCTGCGACTCGATCATGAAGATCATCGAACTATGCCCGAGGCCCGTATTCGGCCCGACGAGCATGAAGAGGTTCGGAAAGCCGGCGACGCTGACGCCGAGGAACGCTTCCATGCCGTCGCGCCACGCCTCCTCGAGCGTCTTCCCGCCGGCGCCGACGATGCGAACGCTGCCCACGCCTTCCTGCGCGCGAAAGCCCGTGCCGTAGACGATCGCATCCGCGGGATGGCGCACGCCGTCCGTCGTGACGATCGCGTCGCGCTCGATCCGCGCGATCGGAGCATCGACCACCGCAACGTTCGCGCGAGTCAGCGCCGGATAGTAATCGTTGGCAATCAGCACGCGCTTACATCCCATGCGATAATCGGGCGCGAGCTTCGCGCGAAGATCGGGGTCGGCGACCTGTCGCTCGAGGTGACGGCGTGCGAGTTTTTCGGTTTGCGCGAGGAGCGCCGGATTCACGGTGAAGCCGATCGCGCGGACTTCGTGCACCCAATAGGTCAGCTTCCGAAGCGCCCACGCATAGCCCGGCACGAACCGTCGCAGCGCGCGTGCCGCGGGACTGACGGCCACGTCCGGCTTCGGAAGTATCCACGGCGGCGTGCGTTGGAACAGCGTGAGCGTTCGCACGTGCGGCGCGATCTGCGGAACGAGTTGCACGGCGCTCGCACCGGTGCCGATCACGGCGACATCGCGTCCTTCGAGCGGCACGTCTTGCCACGTTGCCGAGTGGAACTGCGGTCCGGCGAATGAATCGCGGCCGGGAATGTCCGGAATCGAGGGATTGCTCAGGCCGCCCATTGCGGAGACGAGCACGCGCGCGACGTACGTGGGGCCGCCGTTCGTGGCGACGATCCATACCGCGCGCGCGTCGTCGTAACGCGCTTCGACGACCTCGCTCCCGAGCCGAACGTGCGACTCGACGCGGAAGCGGCGCGCGCACTCGCGCAAGTAAGCGAAGATCTCGGGCTGCGTCGGATAGGTGCGGCTCCAATCGGTCTTCGGCGCGAACGAAAACGAGTACAGCATCGCCGGGATATCGCAGGCACATCCGGGATAGCGATTGTCGCGCCACGTGCCGCCGATCTCGTTCGCGCGCTCGAGGACGACGAAGCGCCGCTTGCCCTCCCGCTTCAAGCGAATCGCCATCCCGAGTCCGGCGAACCCGGATCCGACGATGACGATATCGGTTTCGATGGTGCGCGGCATACGGGCGACTTCCGGCACGCGCTGCCGCAGCCTTGCGGCGCCGGGACGGAACGGGCGTGTCGCACGCCGTATGGCCCGCAGGCGATGGAAGCTCGGGTCCTCGATGACGGCACGATGTCGTACCGCGTGCTTCCGGCCGAAGCCGTGCCCGCGGCTGCGGTACTCTTCGCGCACGGCTTCGCCGAGAGCGCGATGCGGCACGCGGCAACGCTCGAAGCGTTCGCGCGCGCCGGGATCGCGGCGTACGCATACGATCTGCGCGGTCACGGCCGTTCGCCTGGTTCGCGGGGCTTCATTCGGCGCTTCGCCGATCTGCTCGACGCATCGTCGCTCGCGCGCGCGTGGGTCGCCGCCGATTCCCCGGGCGTGCCGCTTTTCCTGATGGGCTATTCGCTCGGCGGCCTCGTTAGCGTGCGCAGCGCCGAGCGCGATCCGGACGGTTTGGGCGGCGTCGTCCTCATCGCGCCCGGCTTCGAGATCGCGGGCGACCTGCCGGCGATCGTGCGCCGCCTCGGCGTCGTGGTCGGCGACGTCGTGCCCCACGTCCCCGTCGCGCAACTGCGCTTGAAGCATTTGCGACCGGACGAACCGCGCGCGTCGAGTCTGCTCGAGGTGCTCTTGCCGCGCGATCCGCTGATCCCGGCACGCACGGCAGCGGAATTGATTCGCGCCTCGGATGCGGCGCTTGCCGGCGCGCGCGACTGGCGCGTTCCGACGCTGGTCGTGCACGGCGACCTCGACCGCGTCGTGCCGCTCGCATGCGCGAGTCGTTTCGTCGAACGCGCGAGCCACGCCGAGACGACGCTCGACGTGATCCACGGCGGCCACCACGATCTGTTGCACGGTCGCGATGCGGACGCGGTGCGGGCATCCGTCCTTGCATGGATTCAGGCGCACGCGCGGTAAGGGGCGGGCGATGAGCGACGATTTTGCGATTCGGCTTCCGAAGGCGGAGTTGCACCTGCATATCGAGGGCACGCTCGAGCCGGAGCTTCTGTTCGCGCTCGCCGAGCGCAATCGTATCGCGTTGCCGTATGCGAATCTCGCGGCACTGCGGGCCGCATACGCATTCACGAACCTGCAATCGTTCCTCGACGTGTACTATGCGGGCATGGCCGTCCTTCGAACGGAGCGCGATTTCTTCGATCTCACGGACGCCTATCTCGCGCGCGCACGCGCGGCCGGCGTCGTGCATGCGGAGATCTTCTTCGACCCGCAGGCGCATCTCGCACGCGGCGTTGCATTCGAGACGGTGCTCGACGGCATCGGCGACGCGCTTCGCACGAGCGAGCAGCGCCACGGCATCACGACGCGCCTGATCATGTGCTTCTTACGCGATCGCAGCCCGAGCGAAGCGATGACGGTTCTCGAACGCGCGCTGCCGTTCGGCGACCGCATCGCGGGCATCGGCCTCGACAGCGCGGAAGCTGGAAATCCGCCGTCGCTCTTCACGGACGTCTTCGCGCGAGCGCGCGCCGAGGGTTGGAAGACCGTCGCGCACGCCGGCGAGGAGGGTCCGCCCGCATACGTCTACGAGGCGCTCGACCTGCTGCACGTTTCACGGATCGATCACGGCGTGCGAAGCCTCGAGGATCCCGCGCTCGTGGCGCGACTGCGCGACGAACGCATGCCGCTCACCGTCTGCCCGTTCTCGAACGTCCGACTGCACGTCGTCGAGCGCCTCGAAGATCATCCGCTTCGAGCGATGCTCGATGCCGGTCTGGTCGCGACGATCAATTCCGACGACCCCGCGTATTTCGGCGGCTACGTCGACGATAATTTCGCCGGGACGGCCGCGGCCCTCGGGCTCCGGAGCGACGACCTCGTGCTTCTCGCGCGCAATAGTTTTGAGGCGTCGTTCCTCGATGCGGAGACGCGGAACGGCTACGTGAAGCGCCTATCGGAGGTCGCGACATCGGCCCGTTAGCGAGCGCGCGGGTACGTCGGCGCGCCGTCGCGCCCGCCCTTCGACACCGCGTACGTCGCGGTCGCATCGGGCCCGCCGAAGGTCCCAAAGCCGGGCGCTCGGATTCGTTAACTGGTCGAGCATGAGAATGACCGACGTCGAACGCGACAAGCTGCTGCTGACGGTCGCCGCGGACCTCGCGGAGCGCCGCCGCGCGCGCGGACTCAAACTCAACTATCCGGAATCCGTCGCAATCCTGTCGTGCTTCGTTCTCGAAGGCGCGCGTGACGGACGCACCGTCGCGGACCTCATGGACGCGGGCTGCCGCGTCTTGACGCGCGACGACGTGCTCGAGGGGATACCCGAGATACTCGATGAGGTGCAGATGGAAGCGACGTTTCCGGACGGGACCAAACTCGTGACGCTGCACCAACCGATCCGATGACGCCGGGCGAAGTCCTGACGCAAGACGGCACGATCGAATTGCGTGCGGGGCGCGCGCGAACGACCGTCCGCGTGCGCAACGAGGGGGATCGCCCGATCCAGGTCGGCTCGCACGCGCACTTCTTCGAGGTGAATGCCGCGCTCGCGTTCGATCGCGCCGCGGCGTACGGAACGTTCCTCGACATCCCGGCGGGTACGGCGATCCGCTTCGAACCGGGCATCGAGCACGAGGTCGTACTCGTCGCAATCGGCGGAGCGCGCGCCGTGTACGGGCTGCGCGGACTCGTCGACGGTGCGCTCGATGCGTGAACCCGCGTGAAGATTTCGCGCGCCGGCTACGCCGCGCTCTACGGGCCGACGACGGGCGACCGCGTGCGCCTCGGCGATACGGCTCTCGTCGTCGAAGTCGAACGCGACCTCACGCACTATGGCGACGAGATCACGTTCGGCGGCGGCAAAGTGATCCGCGACGGCATGGGTCAACATCCGACGGCGACGCGCGATGAGGGCGTTCTCGATACCGTGATCACGAACGCGCTCATCCTCGATCACAGCGGTATTTACAAAGCCGACGTGGGTTTGCGCGACGGCCGAATCGCCGGCATCGGGAAAGCCGGCAACCCACTCGTGATGGACGGCGTGAGCGAGGGCATGATCGTCGGCGCGTCGACTGAAGTGATCGCGGGCGAACGGCACATCTTGACGGCGGGCGGCATCGACGCGCACGTTCACCTCATCTGCCCCCAACAGGTCGCAGCGGCGATCGGTAGCGGTATCACGACGATGATCGGCGGCGGCACGGGGCCGGCTTCCGGCACGAGCGCGACGACCTGTACGCCGGGCGCGTGGCACATCGCGATGATGCTCGAAGCCGTCGAATCGCTGCCGGTCAACGTGGGATTTCTCGGCAAGGGCAACGCGTCGGGCGAAGAGGCGCTGCGCGAACAAGTCGCCGCGGGCGCGATCGGCCTGAAGCTGCACGAAGATTGGGGCTCGACGCCGCGCGCGATCGATACGGCACTCCGCGTTGCCGACGAATGCGACGTCCAGGTTGCGATCCACACCGATACGCTCAACGAGATGGGCTTCGTCGACGATACGATCCGCGCGATCGCCGGCCGCACGATCCACACCTATCACACCGAAGGTGCCGGCGGCGGCCACGCGCCGGACATCATCAAGATCGCTTCGGAACCGAACGTGCTGCCCTCGTCGACGAATCCCACGCGGCCCTTCACGCGGAATACGCTCGCCGAACATCTCGACATGCTGATGGTGTGCCATCACCTCGATCCGCGTATCCCCGAGGACGTCGCGTTTGCCGACTCGCGCATTCGCGGCGAGACGATCGCGGCCGAGGACATTCTCCACGATCTCGGCGCGCTCAGCATGATCTCGTCCGATTCTCAAGCGATGGGACGCGTTGCGGAAACGATCGTCCGCACGTGGCAGACGGCGCACAAGATGAAAGTTCAGCGCGGGTCCCTCCCGGGCGACGGTGCCGCCGACAACGTGCGCGTGAAACGCTACGTGGCGAAATACACGATCAACCCGGCGATCACGCACGGTATCTCGCACGTCGTCGGTTCGGTCGAAGTCGGCAAGATGGCCGATCTCGTGCTTTGGAATCCCGCGTTCTTCGGGTACCGCCCGGAGCTCGTGCTCAAGGGCGGCGCGATCGCGTACGCTGCGATGGGCGATCCCGCCGCCTCGATCCCGACGCCGCAGCCCGTGCGGATGCTGCCGATGTGGGGCGCGTTCGGTCGCGCGCCCGCGCGTACGGCCCTCACGTTCGTCTCCGCGCTCTCGCTCGCGTCGGGCGTCCGCGAGCGTTACGGTGGCGAGCGTATCCTCGAACCCGTGCGCGTGACGCGCGGGATCGGAAAGGGCGATATGATCCACAACGCCGCCCTACCACGCATCGAGGTCGATCCGTCGACGTACGAAGTGCGGGCCGACGGCGAGTTGCTGACCTGCGAACCGATCGACGTGTTGCCGCTCGCGCAACGCTACGCGCTCTTCTGATGGACGACGCGCAGGTCGTGCTCGTGCGCGAGCCGCTCGGAAACCTCGCGACCTTCGCCCTCGGCGATCGGACGCTCGAACGCGTTCGCATCGAGAGCGACGATCTCGCGAAGCGCATCTTGCGGTTGCGCGCCGAGCGCGGCGAATTCGGCATCCGTCTCGCAGACGGCGCGCGCTTGCGGGACGGCGACGTCGTGTATGCCGACACGTCGCACGTCGTCGCCGTGTGCGTGGACGCGGACGACGTGCTCGTCGCACGCCCGCATTCGATCGCGCAAGCGCTCGCCGTCGCGCACGCGCTCGGCAACCGACATCTTCCGATGCAGATCGACGGCGACGCGCTCGTCGTTCGCTACGACCGGCTCGTCGAAGTGCTCCTCGGGGACTTGGGGACGCCGTTCACGCGCGAAGCGCGAACGCTCGCCGCTCCCTTCCGGCATGCGGAAGCGCCGCACCCACACGTATGAACGGAACGTCGCTCGTGGGGCTCCTGCGACTCGCCGATAGCGCGTTTCCGAGCGGTGCGTTCTCGCAATCGTTCGGACTCGAGTCTGCGGTCGCGGCCGAACGCGTTTGCGACGAGTCGACGCTCTATGCGTGGCTCGAAGGCTATCTCATCGATGCGTGGGCGACGCTCGACGGAGCCGCGCTCGTGCTCGCGATGCGTGACGGCTTCGCGGCGCGCGAACTCGACGCGATCGTGACGGCGGCAACGCACGCGGGCGAGTGCCGCCGCGCGAACGCCCGCATGACGGGCGCGATCCTCGATGCGTTTGCGGCGATGGGGCTCGGCGGCCCGCGGGTCGACGCGTACGCGTCCGACGTTCGCGCTGGGCACGCGAGCGGCGTACCGGCACTCGCATTCGGACTCGCATATGCGGAGCTCGGCATCGATTGGCGCGACGCATTCGTCGCCTGCGCGTCGGCGACGCTGACGTCGCTCGCGGCCGCGGGAACGCGTGCGATTCCACTCGGACAGCGTGCGACGGCACGCGTCCTGTGGAGATTGCGCGATGCGACCGCTCGCGCGATCGCCGAAGCGGAACGGGTGGTCGAACCCGCGGATCTCGCGACGCAAGCGCTCGCGCAGGAGATCGACGCGCTCGCGCATCGCTCGCTCGACGGACGGCTCTTCGCATCGTGAGCGCGGTTCGCATCGGGATCGGCGGCCCCGTCGGTGCCGGCAAAACCGCGCTCGTCGAGCGGCTCGCGCGCGCGCTCTACCCGCGCGTCGATCTCGCCGCGATCACGAACGACATCTACACGCAAGAAGACGCGACGATTCTCGTTCGCAGCGGCTGCTTGCCGCCCGAGCGCATCGTCGGCGTCGAGACGGGCGGGTGCCCGCACACCGCGATTCGCGAGGACGCATCGATGAATCTCGCGGCGGTGGCCGAACTCGAGGTACGCTTTCCCGCGCTCGAACTCGTCTTGATCGAAAGCGGCGGCGACAATCTCGCCGCCACGTTTAGTCCGGATCTCGCGGACGTCACGCTCTACGTGATCGACGTGGCCGGCGGCGACAAGATTCCGGCAAAGGGCGGTCCCGGAATTTCGAAAGCCGATCTCCTCGTGATCAATAAGATCGACCTCGCACCCTACGTCGGCGCGAGCCTCGAGCGCATGGAACGCGATGCGACGACCGCGCGCGGGCAGCGCCCGTTCGTCTTCACCGATTTGCGCGGCGGCCGCGGCGTGGACGCGGTCGTTCGTTTCGTCGAACGCGCGGCGCTCCTCGACGCGTGATCGCGCCGCCGCCTCCCGAGCGCGCCGGAGCGAGCGGAACGCTTCGCATCGCAGCTTCGCGGCATGGCGAACGGACCGTCGTCGACAGTGCTCGTTACGACGGACTGATGCGCTGCAGCCGTCCCTTCGCGGAGCCCGACGGCTCCGCGCGACTCGTCGTCGCGCAACTCGGGCCGGGCTTCGTGCGCGGCGACCGATTTACGATTGCGGGCGAGCTCGGCCGCGCGGCCACCCTTCATCTCGAATCGCAATCCGCGACGCGCGCGATCGGCGACGGCGATGCATCGCACGTCGAGACGCGCTGGCACGTCGACGAAGGCGCGACGCTCGTCTGCACGGCCGAACCGACGGTGGCGTACGTCGGCGCGTCGCACCGCGCGCGCGCGACGATAACGCTCGCAAACGGCGCGTCGCTCGCATGGCTCGATGCGATCGCACCGTACGGTCGCTTCGAGCGGTTCGAAACGTCCTTGCGCGTCTACTTCGGCGACACGTTGGCACTGCACGATGCGCTCCGTTTAACGCCGGAGCGGCTCGGAGCCGGCGTCGTCAGCGCGTGCTTCATCCGCGCGGGCATGACTCCGAGGCGAAGCGCGGAGCTCGTGGCGGCGGCCGACGTCATTGGCTCGCGCCTCGCGGCAAACGAAGACGTCGCGCTCGGCATCGGATCGCCCGGCGCGGGCGGCGTCATCGTTCGCGCCCGCGGCACCCGCATTCGCGAGATCCGCTCGGCCCTCGTGGCCCTGCTGGCCGAACTCCGACGTATCGACGCAACGGAGGACGCACCATTTGTCTAAGGCAGTTCCGGGTTTTTCGGACGGTGCGCGACCCGTCGACTGAGAAGTGAGCGGGAATGATTTCGACCTACCATCGGCCGGCGACGATGGCCGAAGCGATGGCACTCCTCGAGCGGGACCCGATTGGATCGCGCATCGTGGCCGGCGGCACCGACCTGATGGTCGAGTTGCGCCGCAAGCCCGGCGCGACGACGACGCTCGTCGACCTCGGAGCGCTCGGCGCGGAGCTCGATTTCATCGCGGAGGACGACGAATGTTTGACGTTCGGAGCCGCGACCACGCACAACACGGTCATCGCCTCGGAGCGCTGCCACGCGGTCGCGCTACCGCTCGCGCAAGCGTGTGCCGAGATCGGCGCACCCCAGATCCGCACGCGCGCGACGCTCGCGGGCAATCTCGTGACGGCGTCGCCCGCCAACGATACGATCTCCGCGCTCGTCGCCCTCGATGCGACCGTCACCGTCGTTGGTCCGAGCGGCGAACGCCGCCTCGCGATCGCCGATTTTTGCACGGGCTTCCGCAAAACGGCCCTCGCGCCCGGCGAGTTAGTTCGCGCGATCTCGATTCGTAAGGTCACGAACGATCGTCGCGGCATCTTCCTCAAGCTCGGCTTGCGACGCGCACAAGCGATCTCCGTGATCAACGTCGCGGTCGTGCTTACGTTCGCCGGTGCGCGCGTGCGCGAGGCGCGTATCGCGCTCGGTTGCGTGGCGCCGACGATCGCTCGCGCTCGCGATGCGGAGGAAGCCCTGATCGGGACGTCGCTCGATGCACCCTCGCGAGCGAGGGCGGCCGCCCTCGCGGCAGCCGGTATCGCGCCGATCGACGACGTCCGCAGTTCGGCCGCGTACCGGCACGACGCGGTCGCCGCGCTCGTCGCACGCGCACTCGAACGACTCGCCGATGGAACGGAAGCGGATGAGTGGAACGCGGATCCCGTGCTGCTCGAAACGCCGGCGCCGAAATCGCACGCCATTCCGTATGCTGGAACGATCGAGACCACGATCAACGGCGCGGCGTACCGGCTGGAAAACGCGACGCACTTGCCGCTCCTGGACGCGCTGCGCGACCGCGCCGCGCTCACGGGCGCGAAAGAAGGCTGCGCGGAAGGCGAGTGTGGTGCGTGCACGGTGTGGCTCGACGGCCGCGCGGTGATGTCGTGTCTCGTTCCCGCGCCGCAAGCGCACGGAGCCCACGTCACGACGATCGAGGGCTTGGCCGACGGAACGACGCTGCACCCGCTGCAAGAAGCGTTCGTCGAACACGCCGCGGTTCAGTGCGGCTTCTGCATTCCCGGTATGCTGATGTCCGGTGCGAAACTGCTCGACGAGCGGCCCGAGCCCTCGACCGAAGACGCACGCGCCGCAATCAGCGGAAATCTCTGTCGCTGCACCGGGTATCGCAAGATCCTCGACGCGATCGAAGCGGCGGCCTCGGTGAGCGGCGAACGCGAACGCGCGGTGGCCGGCGCATGAGCGTCGGGCTCCCGCACCGGCGTCACGACGCGTACGGCAAGGTCACCGGGGCCACCGCCTATCCCGCGGATTTATTCGAGCCCCACATGCTCCGCCTCAAAACGGTGTTCGCTCACCGCCCGAGCGCGCGGATCGTCGCGATCGATGCGGCGGAGGCGCGTGCGATGCCGGGCGTGGTCGCCGTCCTCACCGCGCGCGACGTGCCGCACAATCGCTACGGTCTCGTCGATGCCGACCAACCCGTTCTGTGCGACGATGTGGTGCGCTACGAAGGCGATCGCGTCGCCCTCGTGATCGCGGACGACGATACGATAGCCGCCCGTGCTGCGGCGACGATTCACGTGACGTACGAGGATCTCGTCCCCGTGCTGGATCCGCTCGCGGCGATGCGCCGCGATAGCCCGCGCGTGCACGCGGATCGCGAGAACGTCTTGCTGCATCAGCCGATTCGAAAGGGCGACACGGCGAGCGCGTTCGCGGCGGCCGACGTCGTCGTAAGCGGAACGTTCTCGACCTCGTGGCAAGAGCACGCGTACCTCCAGCCGGATGCCGGCATCGCGTATTACGAAGGCGACGCGCTCGTCGTCGAAACGGCGGGCCAGTGGTTGCACGAAGACCGGCGGCAGCTCGCCGAGATTCTCGGACTCCCCGAAGAGCGCGTGATCGTTCGCTATGCCGCGATCGGCGGCGCGTTCGGCGGCCGCGAGGATCTCTCGGTCGCGGCGCTGCTCGCGCTCGCGACGTTCGCGACGAAACGTCCGACGGCGATCCGCTGGTCGCGTGAAGAGTCGATCGTGGGACATCACAAGCGCCACCCGTTCTTCATCACCGCGCGCTGGGGTGCGCGGCGCGACGGAACGATCGTGGCCGCCGAGACGACGCTCGTCGCCGACGGCGGCGCCTACGCATCGACCTCCGTGGAAGTCCTCAAGGCCGCGGCGATCTTCGCTCAAGGACCGTACGAAATCGAGAACGTGACGACCGACGCGTACGTCTGCTACACGAACAACGTGCCGAGCGGCGCGTTTCGGGGCTTCGGGACGCCGCAGGCACATTTCGCCGCCGAATCGATGATCGCGCGCGTCGCGGAAGCGCTCGCGCTCGACCCGCGCGAGATCCGACTGAAGAATCTCTATCGCGAGGGCAGCCTCGAAGCCACGGGCTGCGTGATTCCGGCGGGCGTGAGTGCCGTGGCGGTTCTCGAGCGTTGCATCGTCGAAGCGGAGGCCCGGCCGTTCGAGCCCGCACCGCCGGACGCTCCGGAGTTACGTCGGGGCCGCGGCTTCGCATGCGGCATCAAGAACGTCGGCTATTCGTTCGGTTTTCCCGAACAGGCGCGCGCCGCCGTCGAACTCACGATCCTCGATGGCGTGCGCGCCGCCCGCGTGCGCGTCGGCGTCGCGGACGTCGGGCAGGGCACGCATCTCGCGATGCGTCAGATCGCGGCGGAAACGCTCGGCCTTCCGCTCGAGTCCGTCGAGATTATCGCAGACGACAGCGCGAAGGCGCCGAACTCCGGATCCGCATCCGCCTCACGTCTCACGCTCTTCGCGGGCCGCGCCGTCAAGGACGCTGCGGAGGCCGCGCTTCGAAGCTACCGCGCCGGCGGAGAACCGCGTGCGGCCGTGCAGTACGTTCCACCGAACACGACGCCGATCGACCGCGTCACCGGCGCCGGGCGCCCGAACATTTCGTACGGCTACAGCGCGCAGGCGATCGACGTGGAGGTCGACATCGCGACGGGCCTGATTCGCATCTTGCGCGTGATCAGCGTGCACGACGTGGGGCGCGCGATCAACCCGCAACAGATCGAAGCGCAGATCGAAGGCTGCATCGCACAGGCGATCGGTTACGTGGTAACGGAGGATTTCCGCGTGCACGACGGGCGCATCCTCACGCCGAACTTCACGACCTACTTGCTGCCGACCGCGCTCGACGTGCCGCCCGATATCGTTCCGATCATCCTCGAGACGCCGGACCCGAACGGGCCCTTCGGTGCGCGCGGGATGGCGGAGATGCCGCTCGTTCCGTTCGGAGCCGCCGTCGCAGCCGCGATCGCCGATGCGACCGGTGCGTGGGTGAGCGACCTTCCGATGACGCCCGAACGCGTGCGTGCGGCGCTCGCCGCGCGCGCGCGCGTCGCCGTTTCCGTCACCTAACGAGCGCGCGCGCGTGGTCGTTATGCGCGGCGACGAGCCGTTCCACGTCCAAGCGAACGAAGGCCCCGGCCTCGATCACGCTCTCGCCGTTTACGATTGCGAGATCCACGTTGCCCACACGGCAGAAGACGAGCGCCGCGAGCGGATCGTGCACGGCACCACCGGCAAACGCGAGCGAATCGAGACGGAAGCCGACGATGTCCGCCGCCATGCCGGGTGCGAGCGCGCCGATATCGTCGCGGCCGAGCACGGCGGCTCCGCCCCGCGTCGCCATGCGCAGCACGTCGCGCGCACCGAGCGCGGCGCCGCTACGACCCACGCGCTGCAGCAGCATCGCATGCCGCACCTCGTCGAGCATGTGCGACGAATCGTTCGATGCCGACCCATCGACGCCGAGCCCCACGCGCGCGCCCGCAGCATCGAGCGCGACGATCGGCGCGATCCCGCTCCCGAGACGCATGTTCGATGTGGCGCAGTGAGCGACACCGGTTCGGCTCGCGCCGAGTCGCGCGACCTCGTCGGCGGAAGGGTGCACCATGTGCGCGTGCCACACGTCGGCGCCGACCCAGTCGAGACGTTCCGCAAGTTCGACGGGACGGCATCCGTAGTGCTCGAGACAATACCGTTCTTCGTCGAGCGTCTCGGCGAGGTGCGTGTGCATGTGGACGCCGTGCGCGCGAGCGAGCGTCGCGCTCTCGCGCATGAGATCGGCCGACACGGAAAAGGGCGAACACGGCGCGACCACGATGCGCGTCATCGCATAGCGCGCGGCATCGTGATGCCGTTCGATCGCGCGTTGCGTGTCCGTGAGAATCGCGGCTTCTTCTTCGACGCAGCTATCCGGTGGAAGGCCGCCCTTCGAACGGCCGATCGACATCGAGCCGCGCGATGCATGAAAGCGCAGACCGATCTCGGCCGCGACCGCGACCTGATCGTCGATCGAGCACCCGTTGGGCCACATATAGGTGTGATCGCTCGCGGTCGTGCATCCCGAAAGCAGCAGCTCCGCGCATGCGACCGCGGTCGCGCTGCGCAGTGCCGCCGGATCCATCCGCGCCCAGATCGGATAGAGCGCGACGAGCCAATCGAACAATTCCGCGTTTTGCGCCGTCGGTACGGCGCGCGTGAGCGTCTGATAGAAATGATGGTGCGTCGAAACGAATCCGGGCAGCAGCAACATCTCGCTCGCATCGATCGTGCGATCCGCCGCGGGCTCGGGGTCGCGTGAATCTCCGAGCGCCGCGATCGTCCGTCCGTCGACGAGGATCCACCCGCCCGCAAGTTCGCGTTCGTCCGCATCGAACGTCGCGACGAGTGTGGCGTTCCGGAGCAACGTTGTGCCGATGAGAGGCTCCTCACGATGACGCTCGACGCGCTCAATGCGGCCGGCGAAGCATCCTTCGTCGCGACGCTCGCCGGAATCTTCGAGCATTCGCCCTGGATCGCGGCACGTGCGTGGCCCGAGCGTCCGTTCGCGAGCGTCGCGGAACTCCACGCGGCGATGTGTCGCGTGGTCGCACGCGCGACGCGCGACGAGCAACTCGGGTTGATCGTGGCGCATCCCGACCTCGTGGGCCGCGCCGCGCTCGCGGGCTCGCTCACGCCGGCATCCCGCGACGAACAGGCTGCCGCAGGCCTCGACCGGCTCTCCGCGGAGGAGATCGCGACCTTCGGAACCCTGAACGCCGTCTATCGTGCGCGCTTTGGATTTCCGTTCGTGATCTGCGTTCGCGAGCACCGGAAGGCCGCGATTCTCTCGGGCTTACGGACGCGCGTGAAGAACGCGCGCGAGGCGGAGATCGAGACGGCGCTCGGCGAGATCGAAAAGATCGCGCGCCTGCGCCTCGAGGCGACGGTGCGCGGGTGAGCGGCTACGTTCTCGATTGGGCGAACTTGCTCGTGCGCTGGTTTCATCTCACCGCCGGGATCGCATGGATCGGCGCATCGTTCTACTTCGTCTGGCTCGACAACCACCTCACGCGGCCGATCAAACCCGAGGATGCACGCGCGGGCGTTTCGGGCGAACTCTGGTCCGTACACGGCGGCGGGTTCTATCACAATCAAAAATATTTGACGGGTCCGACGAACGAGCCGCTGACCGAAGACCTCCACTGGTTCAAATGGGAAGCGTACACCACGTGGCTTTCCGGAATGGCGCTACTCGCGATCGTCTATTGGTCGGATGCGGGCACGATGCTCGTCGACAAGGACGTGCTCGCGATCTCGGCGACCGCGGCCGTGGCGATCAGCATCGCGACGATCGTCGCGGGCTATCTGATCTACGACGCGCTCTGTCGCGTTCTCGAAGCGCGGCCCATCGTGCTTGGGTTGACGCTCTACGCGGCGCTCGTTGCCGCCGCGTACGGGCTCTTCCACGTCTTCGGCGCGCGCGCGGCGTACATTCAAGTCGGTGCGATCGTCGGCACGATCATGGTCGCCAACGTCTTCTTCATCATCATTCCGGGTCAGAAGAAAACGCTCGCGCAATTGCGCGCGGGTGAAACGCCCGACCCGCGGCCGGGCAAGCTCGGCAAGCAACGATCGGTGCACAATACGTACTTCACGTTGCCCGTGCTCTTCATCATGATCAGCAACCACTTTCCGATGACCTACGGGTCGCCGTACGGGTGGCTCGCACTCGCCGTCATCGCGGCGGCCGGCGTCCTCGTGCGTCAGTTCTTTCTGCTCAGCCATAAGGCGCGCATCGTTCCCGCTCTGCCCGCCGCCGCAGCCGTGTTGCTCGGCATCGTCGCGTTCGCACTCTCGCCGCGCACGCCGAGCGGCGCCGCAGGAGCGGCACCCGTTCGCTTTGCGGACGTCGCGCCGATCGTCGCGACGCGTTGCGCCGTCTGTCATGCCGCACACCCGATCGAAGCCGGCTACGCGTCCGCGCCCGAAGGCGTGTTGCTCGACACGCCCGAGCACATCGCCGCGAACGCGCGCCGAATCTACGTCCAGGCGGTCGCATCGCATGCGATGCCGCTCGGCAACGTCACCGGCATCACGCCCGCCGAGCGCGAGACGCTCGGCCGCTGGATCGCGAGCGGCGCGAACTTATGACGACGCTGACGACGCACGTACTCGACCTCGCGGCCGGCAAGCCGGCCGCCGGCATCGTCGTGACGCTCGCGCGAATCGTCGCGAACGAACGACACGTCGTCGCGCAGACGATCACGAATGCGGATGGGAGAACCGATGCGCCACTTGGGTCGGAGCTCGAGGCCGGAACCTACGAACTCGTCTTCGCGGTCGGTCCGTACTTTGCGACGTCGGGTCGGCCCACGTTCTATGCGGACGTTCCGATTCGCGTCGTCGTCGAGGCCGGCGCGACACACTATCACGTGCCGCTTCTTCTCTCGCCGTTCGGCTACTCGACCTATCGCGGAAGCTAGCCCGCGAACCTCAGCTTCGTGAAGCCTTGAACGCGGCCCAACCGCCGAACTCCGAGATGTCGGCGAAGCCGCGCTCCTCGATCAACGCGCGCGGGTAGATCATCGCCGGCACGAACGTTCCGTCCTCGAGTTCGATCGGCGCTTCGTACAGATCCGGCGGCTCCGTCGCGAGCAGATGCGCGTGCTGTTCGTCGCTCATCTCGTACACCTCGCCCGCGATCGCGATCCCGCCGCTTTCGACCGCGTAGATTCCGGGATGCTGGTCGCGCACCGAGTGCAATCGATAGCGTGGAGCCGTTACGGCCGCGCGAACGAGCTTCGCACCGCTCAGATTACCGTGATCGGGTTGTCCCGTGAGCGCCGAGCCGCAGATGAAAAACAACACTACGTGAGATCCTTCGCGAGGGCGCGATCGACATCGAGCGTCGCGCGCGTCAGCATCGTGAGACCGCGTTCGAGGTCGTCGGGCGTCGTCAGTTCGTTTGCCGCGTGGCTACGGCCGCCCGCACTCGGCACGAAGAGCATCGCGGTCGGAGCGATCGCCGCGAGGCACATCGCATCGTGGCCGGCACCGCTCGGCACATCGATCGCCGTCCCGCCGGACGCGACGATCGCCGCGTGAACGATCGTGCGCAGGCGCGCGTCCATCGGAACGGCACCCCGTCGTTCGAGCGGCGTCACGCTCGCGGTCACCCCGCGGCGCTTCGCAACGGATTCGGAAACGGACTGCAGCACGAGGTCGAGACGTTCGAGACGCGCGTCGTCGACGCTGCGAAGATCGATGCGGAACGTCACGTTCCCGGGAATCACGTTCGTCTCGTTCGGTTCGATCTCGAGTCGGCCGACGGTCGCGACGCAATCGCCGATTTCGCGCGCCGCCGATTCCATCGCGAGCACGATCTCGGCGGCCGCGCACAGCGCGTCCTTACGGTCGGCCATCGGGACGGTACCGGCGTGGCCTCGCTCGCCGACGATCTCGACGCGCAGTCGTCGCGCGCCCGCGATCGCGGTCACGACGCCGAGCGTTTCCGTAGCCGCTTCGAGAAGCGGCCCTTGTTCGATGTGCAACTCGAGGTACGCGGCCGGAACCGGAAAGACGCTACGCGGTTCGAGACCGCGTAGCAGGCCAGACGAGCTGTCACGCGCCGTCACGAACGATTCGCCGTCGTCGGAAATCAAGCGCTCGACGTCGGCGAGCGCGTTCGTTCCGGAATAGACGCCACTGCCGAGGCATCCGAGCGGAAAGCGGCTGCCTTCTTCACCGGCCCACGCGACCGCTTCGATCGGATGTTCGGTTTCCGCTCCCGCGGCGTCGAGCGCATCGAGCACGCACAGCGCCGCGACGACGCCGTACGACCCGTCGTAGGCACCGCCGCCGTGCACGGTGTCGAGGTGGGAACCGATGAGGATCGGGCGGCGCCGCTCCGACGTGCGGCGACCGGGCCGACGTGCGAAGAGATTGCCGACCACATCCTGCGCGAGCGCGAAGCCCGAGCCGTGGGCCCAGGTCACGAACAGCTTCCGCGCCTCGAAATCGGGCCTTGCGAACAGCGGTCGCGTGATGCCGCCGTCGCTCGCGCCGATTTGCGCGAGTTCGTTCAGGCGTGGGAGCAGGCCGCGCGTCGCCGCCATCAGACGTACCGTTCCGCGGGATGCGTCGCGAGCCAATGGCGCGCGATATCGACGCGCCGCGGAATCCACACGTCGTCGCGCCCGCCCACGTAGTCGAGGAACCTGGCGAGCGCTGCCGCTCGTCCTGGCCGGCCTGCGAGGCGCGCGTGCAATCCAACGGACATCATCTTCGGTGTGGTCTTCCCTTCGGCGTAGAGAACGTCGAACGCGTCTTTGAGATACTCGTAGAAGCCGCTCGGCGACGTGAAGCCCGGCGGCACCGCGAACTTCATATCGTTCGCATCGAGCGTGTACGGAATCACGAGATGCGGCTTTTCATCGACGAGGACGTAATGCGGCAAGTCGTCGTCATATGCGTCGGAGTCGTAGAGAAAGCCGCCTTCCTCGACGACGAGGCGACGCGTATTCTCGCTCGGTGCGTAGCGACAGTACCAGCCGAGCGGCCTCTCCCCGATCGTCGCGGCGATCGAATCGATCGCGCGCTTCATCTGCGCGCGCTCTTCCTCGATCGGCATGTCGGAGAAGCCGACCCAACGCCAGCCGTGCGAACACACCTCGTGACCGGCTGCGGCGATCGCGCGCGCGGCTTCCGGATTGCGCTCGAGCGCGAGCGCAGCGCCGAAGATCGTCACGCGTATGTCGCGTTCGGCGAACATGCGCATCAAGCGCCAGAAGCCCGCGCGGCTTCCGTATTCGTAGACGGACTCGACGATCAGATCGCGTTTGTTCGGGCCGAGCGTGGCGCCCGGCACTTCGCTCAGATACGTCTCCGAGAAGCCGTCGCCGTCGGGGATCGAATACTCCGAACCCTCTTCGTAGTTCAGGACGATCTGCACGGCGATGCGCGCGCCGCCCGGCCACGCGGCATGCGGAGGACGCGCTCCATAGCCGACGACGTCGCGCGGGTAGGCGTTCATACGAGTAGTCGTTACGACGCAGCGGCGACTCCTTCCGCCGAAGGTACGGCACGAAAGCGTCACCGTCGGACCGCTCGACGAGGGAGCGTCCGCAAACGCGCCGCACGCACCCTTGTGATCGATCGCTATTTCGGCATTTCCGCGTCGGGGTCGAACGTATCGCGCGAGCTGCGCGCCGGCCTCACGACGTTTCTCACGATGTCCTACGTGCTCTTCGTGAACCCACAGGTGCTCGGTAGCGCGATCGTGATCCCAAACGGCTTCGAGAAGCTGCTCGTCGTGACCGCGCTCGCCGCCTGTATCGGCTGCCTCTTGATGGGGCTCGTGGCGCGCTATCCGTTCGCGCAGGCGCCCGGCATGGGCCTCAACGCGTACTTCGCGTACACGGTCGTACTCGGACTCAAGATTCCGTGGCAGACGGCACTCGGGGCCGTCTTCATCTCGGGAAGCATCTTCGTCGTGCTCTCGTTACTCGGCGTCCGGCAAGCGGTCGTGCGCGCGATTCCGCAGCACCTCAAGGTCGCGGTGACCGCCGGCATCGGCATGTTCCTCGCGTTCATCGGTCTCAAGAATGCGGGCATCGTCGCGCCGAACGCGGCAACGTTCGTCTCGCTCGGATCGATCGGGTCGGCGCCCGGGCTCATCGCCGTCTTCGGCCTCGCCGTCTCGTCTGTGTTGCTCGCGCGGCGCGTTCCCGGCGCGGTCTTATACGGGATCCTCGCGGCGACGGTGCTCGGGATCGTCACGCACGCGCCGCTCTATCCGGGTCCGCATGGCCTCGTGCCGTTCGCCGGACTTCCGAACGGCATCGCCGCGCTTCCGATTCGTCCCGACGGGCTCGTCGGCGCGCTCGACGTTCGCGCCGCGCTCGGCCTCGGCGCGCTATCGGTCGTCTTCACGTTTTTCTTCGTCGACTTCTTCGATGCGACGGGCACGCTCGTCGCGCTCGCGACGAAAGCCGGCGTCGTCGATGCGAACGGCGACATCCCGCGCGCGCGGCGCACGTTCGCAAGCGACGGGCTCGCCGCAATTGCCGGAGCGATTCTCGGCACGAGCACGACGACGGCGTACGTCGAGAGCGCGAGCGGCATCGAAGAGGGCGGGCGCACCGGCTTGACCGCCGTCACCGTCGCGGGACTCTTCGCGCTCGCGACGCTCCTCTGGCCGCTCGCGAGCGCGATACCGGCGGCCGCGACGGCGCCGGCGCTCATCGTCGTCGGCTCGCTGATGATCGCCGATCTCCGTCACGTCGCGTGGGAAGATTTCGCCGTCTCGATCTCGGCGTTTCTCACGATCATCGGCATGCCGCTCACGTTCTCGATCGCGAACGGCGTGAGTTTCGGGGTGATCAGTTACGTTGCGATCATGTTGCTCACCGGGCGCGTGCGGGGCGTCGCTCCGGTGCTCTACGTGGTCGCCGCGTTACTGATCGTCCGTTACGCGTGGCTCGCGGGTTAACGATCCTCGTGGCCTAGCGCCCGACGTGCACGCGAACCTGCACGTGCAGCGTACGCGGCGGCGCCGGAATCAAGGTCGACGTATACGTTCCCTGGCTCGCGACGCCGGTCGTCGCGTTGTAGCTTTCACCGACGAGCGGCGTGCCCGCGCCCGGCGCGGGAAGATGCTCGTAGTTATTCGTGTTCAAGAGATTCTGCACGCTGAGCAAGAACTCGACGTTCTTCGTGAGCGGCGTCGTGAAGCTCGTATCGACCTGCGCGAAAGGCGGCTGATAGTACGCGTTGTTCTTGCCCTCGTAATCGACGCCGAGCGTCGCGTACGAACCGTCGATGTTCGCGTACGTGATTTGACCATAGCCCTTGAGATAGGGGATACACGTCGGGATGCCCGGCGTTGCGAGACCCGTGCCGCAGATCTGCACGCCGTTTGCCGGCAAACCGACGGTGCCCGACGACGTGGCGGGATACGCGTCGGGCGGAATGCCGTCGACGATGCTGCGCTCCGCGGAGACCGCGATGTTGAATCCGAGCCCCGTGCGAGGCGCGACCGTATACTTCAACGTCGCGAGTTCGGCACGCAAACGCGCGACGTTGATCGGCGCGGTGACACCCAAGATGCCGGCCTCCGTCGTCTCGTTCTCGACGAGCGTCTCGAAGACGTTGTGAATGTCGGTATCCTGAAGATCGAAGCTGAGCACGCTACCGCCGTGGAAACGTTTGTCGACGCCGACGTTATACGCGATGGAGACCTCCGGATCGAGATTCGGATTCTTTTCCGTGAGGATACCGGCGGTGAAGAACGGATTCGAGGTGGCGTACGGTTGGAACGATGCGTTACCGCTCACCTGACCGAGGAACGGGAACGTCGCCGACGATCCGACCGCGGCGCGATACGAGATGTCCGACGTCGGACGGAACGTGAGCGCGAAGTGCGGGTCGAATCGCGAAACGCCGCGGCCGAGGCCGACGAGACACGGACTCCCGTCCGGACAGATGACCGGCTCGCCTTTCGCATCGAGTTCCGGCTGGACGCCAGAGACGGTCCAGTGCGTGTCGTAGAGCCCGAGGTTGATCCCAACGTTGCGGATGAAGTGCAAGTATCCGGTTAACGAGATCGTGGAGTAGCGGTTCGAGGAGAGCGGCACCGAGATATTCGACGGCGCGTTGAAGTATGCGAAATCGCTCTGCCCGTGGAAGTCGTAGGTGAGGTTCAACAGACTGTCGCCGATGGGATGGAGAAACGAGAACGTCGTTCCGTACAGCTTGTCTTGCTCGTACGAGCTGTACGGATATTGAAAGCATTCTTGTTGACCGTTCACGACGACGGACGTTCCCGTCGGGCTCTGAATTTGCGAGTAACCGAAGATATTGCTGTGCACGCCGCAATACTGCTCGAGATCGTTGCCGGGCGGCGACGTGGGCGAATTGAGGAACGTGGGTGGAATCGGCTCGCCGTTCGCATAGGTCGGGGGCTGGTAACCTTCGGTACCGGGCTTTTGCCCGAAGAACGCAGGGTACGCGCCCTCTTCACTTCCGTCGATGATCTCGGGTTGAATCGA
>Ga0116228_10000038_pt1 | contig 70761 bp, 62 predicted proteins | sample S1TSphfallax_2_FD_89694 | JGI IMG/M metagenome (GOLD analysis project Ga0116228, IMG submission 89694) | Host-associated microbial communities from peat moss isolated from Minnesota, USA - S1T2_Fc - Sphagnum fallax MG | ecosystem: Host-associated > Plants > Peat moss > Unclassified | place...
ACCAATACCACCATCAGAGATCAATCCGCAAGTTCCCGCAGTCCTATCAGATATTGTGCTGAAGTTGATGGCAAAAAACGCAGAAGACCGCTATCAAGGTGCCATAGGACTACAGTATGACTTGCAGCGCTGTTTAGAGCAACTGCAATCTACTGCTGAAATAGCTACTTTTAAGATTGGACAGCGTGACCTATCAGACCAATTCCTAATTTCAGAAAGGCTATATGGTCGGGAATCAGCAGTAGAGAGATTATTGGACGGATGGGAAAGAGTTGCTCAAGGAGGAGCCGAGTTAATTCTCGTAGCAGGGTTTTCTGGGATTGGGAAAACCGCAGTAGTGAATGAAGTGCATAAGCCAATAGTCCAAAAGCAGGGTTATTTTATCAAAGGGAAGTTTGACCAATTACAACGCAGTATTCCCTTTAGTGCCTTCGTCCAAGCCTTCCGCAATCTGATTAGACAGTTACTCTCGGAATCAGACAGCCAATTAGAACAGTGGAAAAGCCAGATATTAGCAGTAGTGGGAGAAAATGCACAAGTCATTATTGAAGTGATCCCAGAACTAGAGAAGCTAATTGGTAAACAACCACCAGCTTTAGAACTAGCAGGTGATGCGGCTCGAAATCGATTTAACTTGCTGTTCCCCAAATTTGTCCAAGTGTTTACTAGTGAGTCCCATCCACTGGTGATTTTTTTGGATGACTTACAGTGGGCAGATTCAGCTTCCCTCAAATTATTACAGTTGTTGGTGAAGGATACTAAGTATTTATTGTTCTTAGGAGCGTATCGGGATAATGAAGTGTCACCCGTACATCCTTTGATGTTGACTGTAGATGAAATCAGAAAAGCAGAAGTCACAATTGACACAATTACATTACTGCCATTGAGTCAATCGGATATCAACCAATTAGTAGCAGATACATTAAGTTGTCATACGACTATCAGTCAACCACTGACAGAACTAGTCTATCAAAAGACTCAAGGAAATCCCTTTTTTACTACCCAGTTTCTCAAAGCATTGTACGAGGATAGTTTGATCCAATTTAACCAAGATGTGGGAAATTGGCAGTGTGATATTAGTCAAATCAAATTGTTGAGCCTGACAGACAATGTGGTGGAATTCATGGCGCAGCAATTACAGAAGCTATCACCAGATACGCAAGTAGTATTGAAGTTAGCTGCTTGTATTGGAGCGCAATTTGATTTATCGACACTAGCGATTGTGGCTGAACAATCGGAGATTGAGACAGCAGTGGGGTTATGGAAAGCGTTGCAGTTAGGGCTGGTTGTGCCACTAAATGAAACCTATAAGTTCTTCCAAGAAGATTCCACAGCCATGCTCTTAAATTCCTCTATGGTGGGAACTTTGTCAGAGGGACAAATGCTGGGTGTAAATTATCGCTTCCTCCATGACCGAGTCCAGCAAGCAGCTTATTATCTAATTGCGGAACAAGAGCGCGCACCCGTGCATTATCAGATTGGTAAATTACTCCTGCAACAAGCCTCACCAGCAGCCAGAGTGGAGAAATTATTTACGATAGTGAATCAACTCAATTATGGAATTGAGTTAATTGTCAAACAATCTGAGCGGGATGAGTTAGCACAATTAAACTTAGAGGCGGGGCTAAAGGCTAGGAGTTCTGTTGCTTATCAAGCAGCCTGTGAGTATGTGGAAACTGGGTTAAATCTTCTAGGAGAATCAGGTTGGCAAAGACATCATGACATGTGCTTGAATTTACACAACCTGGCTGCGGAAATAACTTTTATCTGTGGTGACTTTCATCGGATGAATCAATTAATTGAAATCGTGATTCGCCAAACTAAAAGGCCTATAGAAAGAGTAGCAGTTTACATGGTAAAAATGCAAGCTCTAGCTTCTCAAAGACAGTTGTTAGAAGTAGTAAACTTGAGTAGAATTTTTCTGAAAGAATTGGATGTTGAACTACCAGAAAATCCTACATTGCAGGATGTTCAAGCAGAATTGCAGCAAGTCCAAGATTTAATTGGTGAACGAAATATTGAAGATTTATATGACTTACCAAAGATGACCAACGCTGAGAAAATTGCCATTATGCAAGTAGCAGACTCTGCGGCAAATCCTGCCTATCTCTTGGGTTCACTTCTACAACCCCTACTGATTCTTCTACTAGTAAAGACTTCCATTCAATATGGTAACAATGATGTCTCAGCCTACGGTCATGTAGCTTACGGATCTATCCTACTTAGATTTTCCGCAAATGTCAAAATTGCCGTCCAGTTTGGTAGAATAGGATACAAAATTGCAAATACTGAAGCAGCTAAGAACTATCGTGCTCGCGCATTTGTTTCATTTGGCTCTCATATTCTACATCGTATAGCTCATGTGCGAGAGACTTTGCCCATTTTGCAAGAAGCCTACAAAGTTGGGTTAGAAACAGGTCAATTAATCCCAACGGGATCTGCTGCATTTGTATGGTGCTATTACAACTACTTTTGTGGTTATCCCTTAGGAGAAATCACAGCACAAATTAGAGAATATAAACAACAAATACTTAACTTAAATATTCTCACATATGGGAATTATGTAGTACTTCTTTGGGAGTTAATTATCTTTCTAGTCGGAAATCCTGATCAAATCGAGCTTGTGTTTGAACGGGTTAGTAATCTGGGAGATTTTTCTCAAGATGCCCTTTATCTAACTATGTTCCATCTATTCAGAGCTATCTTAAAATTCTTATTGGGAGATGTAGCTGAATCTTTGCTAGATATTGCCCGCGCAAGAGAGCATATGAGGGCAATTTTCTGTACTGTTGTTGAAGCCATTTTATATTTTTATGAAGCTCTGATTCTACTCTCTACAGTCCCAGATTCCATATCTGGTTTATCAATACATCCTTTGACAAATTCAGAATCCCAGCAACGAATAGCAGAAAATCAAACTAAGTTAAAGCAGTGGGCAGAATATGCGCCAATGAACTATTTGCACAAGTGGCAATTAGTGGAAGCTGAAAAATCTCGTCTGCTGGGACTCAGAGCAGAAGCTATTGACCTCTACGACCAAGCGATCGCCGGTGCGCAAGAACATGGTTATCTTCAGGAAGAAGCACTAGCCAATGAACTCGCAGCCAAATTCTACCTAGATTGGGGTAAGGAAAAAATTGCTGCTGTCTACATGCAAACAGCTTACTATTGTTATTCTCGCTGGGGCGCTAAAGTTAAGGTTCAGCATCTAGAACAACTTTACCCACAATTGCTCTCTCCTATCTTACAACGTCATAATAGTAGTCTAGACCAAACGTTCAGCAGCATTGAACCTACTATTTCTAGTGGTTCAAGTCATGGATTAGGGCATACTAGTTCCAGTGGAACTGAGGTATTAGATCTAGCAACTGTCATGAAAGCCTCTCAATCTCTGGCTGAGGAAATTGAGCTGGAAAAACTATTAACCACACTTATGCAGGTTGTATGTGAAAATGCTGGAGCTGAAAAATCTGTACTCTTACTATTACAAGATAATGATTGGATAGTTGCAGCTCAAAGAAATACCAGTAAAACTACCATCGAGAAAACCATTCAAAATCCCACTGCTCAATTGACTCAAAGAGCGGGTGAAACTCTAGAAATGAATGCGCCTTCCCTGAATCTTCTTACCAGTCAAGAGTTACCGAGAACAGTTATTAACTATGTCTCACGCACTGATGAGACGCTTGTAATCGATAATGTGCGTATCGAAGCTGATTTTGCCAAAGACCCTTACATAATTTCACATCAGCCGCAAAGCTTACTCTGTACACCTATTCACTATCGCGGCACACTGATTGCCATTCTCTACTTAGAAAATAGTCTGACTACTGGAGCATTTACACAAAAACGCCTGGAAATTTTGCGCTTGCTCACATCCCAAGCCGCCATCTCCTTACAAAATTCCATGCTTTACACTAACCTAGGTCAAGCCTTGGCTCAGTTGGAGGACTACAGTCATTCTTTAGAGCGAAAAGTCGAACAGAGAACTCAAGAGTTACAGGACAAAAATCAACGCCTATCAGAAACATTAACAGAATTGCAGCACACGCAATCTCACTTGATTCAAACTGAAAAAATGTCTTCCTTAGGACAGTTGGTGGCTGGTATTGCTCATGAGATCAACAATCCTATCAGTTTTATTTCTGGCAACCTAATACATGTAGATAAGTACACACAAAGTCTGTTGAAACTGTTGGCACTTTACCAGAAACATTACCCATCTCCCCATCCAGAGATTGAAACTGAAATTCTGACACCTGAACTGGAATTTTTAATGTCAGACCTAGCCAATCTCTTATCTTCCATGAGCAATGGGGCTAACCGGATTAGCCAAATAGTTCTCTCTCTCAGAACTTTCTCCCGGATGGATGAAGCTGAAATCAAAGCTGTTGATCTTCACCAAGGGATTGAAAGTACTTTACTGCTTCTACAGCACCGTCTCGAAAAAACAGATGCTCGTCCTGCAATTCATCTCATCAAAGAATATACAAACTTACCTCATGTCAATTGTTACGCTAGCCAAATCAATCAAGTGTTTATGAATATTCTAGTTAATGCGATTGATTCCTTGGATGCGTCTGATAAAATCAGCCAAGAAATAAATACAAGCGGAGATAGACAGACCAAAGTTCCTACGATTAAAATTTGTACAAAAATGACTAATAATCATACAGTAACTATCCAAATTACAGATAATGGACTGGGTATGTCTGAAGAGGTAAAACAACGCATATTTGATCCATTTTTTACAACAAAACCCGTTGGTACAGGAACTGGTTTAGGATTAGCAATTAGCTACTCTATTATTAAAAAACATGGAGGGAATATAAGTGTGATATCGGAAATAGGCAAGGGAGCGGAGTTTTCTATTGATATACAATTAAATCAATTAAAAGGCTTGCCAACACTACCTCCTGCTATGTTTTAGTTCCGTTGAACTCACGTTTCTTGTTAAGTTTGAGTAAGTTTCATGGAGTAGATTCCGGGAATGTCTGTACTTTACCATCCGGGCTGAGAACGACTCTGAGTCTAGCATATTGACCATTTTTATTTGGGGAGATAAAAGATTTACCAATTTCGGGTAGACCACTACTGTCTATGTAATCTTTAGCAGCTTGATTCAGAGGTAAAAGTCTTTCAATAGTTCCATCAACACCCACTGTCAGACTATATTCTAGGGTATCTGTTAACCCAGATGGTGGTCGCCATCGCTTTTTCAAGTAATCTCTTGCTTCTACTATTTGAGGCGTATCAAATAGCGTACTACCAGTAGCTATCTCTGATGCTGGAGACGATTTCCCCTCTATCGTCAAGGGATTAGCTGGATAATTAGCATAAGACTCTTGAGTCGATCCAGTACCAAGAAGACCTCTTTTATCTAGTATTTGTGAGCCTTGTTGGATAGGTGCTTGAGCAATGATATTGGTTGGATGACTTAGATTCCTGGGAACTAAGGAGATTTTTGGTAGAAATTCATACTTACTTTGGGGCAATTTTTTGCTGTTAGCAAGATGGACATTATTTTGTCTGATTCCTGTTGTAGAACTTTGATAGACATTTCCTTGAGTAGGAGATAATGGTATCTGTAAATCTTTTTCTACAGAATAATTATTAGTTTCAGGTATAGTTAGTGGACTTTGAGGAGATGTCTTAATTTTAGAGTCAAAGGCGGAATTAGCAGAGGAAATTGCTGGTTGAGCACCAGTTATATGGGAAAGTGGGTTGGTTGAGCCAAAATTTGGCAGAGGTTTGAGACCATCTGGAGAATTGAGTCCTGGTTGAGGGGTATGAAGATTTAACTGAGAATTTATTTGAGAATTTATTTGAGAATTTATTTGAGATGAAGGTAGATCAGCAATTTTTGCCGTGGCTGGTGTGGTTTTTGTTGCGGTCTGCTGTGGTTGTTCCCGCAGATGGTTTGCGTATTGCCAAGTTAGTGGAGTTAACCCAACAGCAAATACTAATACAGCAGCAACAGAAGCCCAGGTTGGTAAACGGTTTTGGGAGAGACTGCTATTGAAATTTGGTAGAGTCATCACATCAACGGAGTATTCATCTAGGGCTGTGGCTAAATCAAATAGTTGTATCAGACTCAGTTGTATTTCAGAACTTGTTGCTTGAGTAGCTAAGGAACCAAGATAAAGTTTGTGAGTTAAATTACCACTTGCTTCTAAATAAATTTTGCTTGTTGGTAGATTTTGGGCTGTAGGGCTAGATAAATCCTCAGGAATATCTTTGGTATTTAATGGTTCAGAATTGACAACTGATTTCATCGATCCTGAGAAATTCGCCGCAAAACTTTCTGCTGATTGTTGCAGCAGCTTCTGCACATAGGATGTAACTACATCATTTAATTCTTCTAATTGATCGCGATCGCCCTGGACTTTGATCCTTTGTATTTCAGGTAATCGAGGATCGTCAAAGTGGATATGAAAACGCAGTTGTTTCACCACAGTTTTCCCCATCCAACGAGATAGAGGCGAACTGTGCGCCAAAATTTCCATTGTACAAGTGGGAGGAGTGTACCGACGAATCACAGAATTTAGTCGAGACATAACAGAAATAGTCACAGAAAAGGATTGAAACTAAATTGCCGAAAATGGGAATTAGACATGGAAAATCTTTAACCATCAAATTGTTTGAGCGAACGGTCTATGAGTACTAACCACATACGACGATATCCACCAGGAGCGCTATAAAAAAGTAAGTCTATTAAGAGTTTTAAGGACAAGTTACTGAGTAAATCCATTGAAATCTCTGTGTTTTCTTCCATTCGCTCTTGGTAAGTGTTACAGAAAGCATCAATGTAGTCACCTAATAAAGCAGTTTGGTGGGGTTCGGAGCCAGTTACCGCAACTTGTTCTAATAAACCAACAGCCCGGCGAATTTTTTCTTGATGCTGTTTCGCCAAGTGACAAGAAATTAAAACCAGCGATCGCGCTTCTTCCACATCCAGTTTTTTGCGTCCTCCTTGGCCTTTACGCAGAGGATTAGACTGGCGTAATCGCCATAAAGCAACGCGGTCTGGTACTTTTGACTCTAAATTGAGATTAACTGCAGCCGTTAGCATAGCCTCAGAACCAATGCCAGTTAAAGTCTCTAACGCCAACAAGACCAAATCCAACTGGGTTTTGATATTATCCCATTGCGCTGAACTGGGAGTTGGCAACTGGTTTAAGTCCTCCCACTGGGAATTGGCCGTGGCTAAATTGGTGGCCGATTGCATAACTTTTAGCATAGGTTATCAGGCTGAAAAGAGCTATTGCTGTTACCCATTTTGAAACCAAACCAAGGGGGTGGGGAGCAGGGAGTAGGGGAGCAGGGGAGAGGATTTATGATTAATACCTAAATCTTTTTTGTATCATTTATGCTCCGTAATATCCTGTGCTTCTGCTGTTTCCCCAAATAGGTTAGTCTTCAACATAAGCAATTGTCACCCCACTACCACCATCTGCTTGTGCTGCTGGCTCAAAGCGGCTGACTCTGGAGTGCTGATGCAAAAAAGCATGAATGCCTTGTCGCAATTTACCAGTCCCATGTCCATGAATTATCCATATTGCTCCAGCAGCCTCGCTGAGGGCTTGGTCTAAGATATATTCGGCTTCGCTAACTCTCTTTCCGCGCAAATCGACCGTATTTTTCGTCGTGCGCATGGCTGGTTGTGGAGTTGCTGGCGGTGTAACAGGTGAGCTGACTGACTTGGGCTTGATTTGAGGTTCTGGTTTTTCACCGTCTAAAGACTCTACATCATGTAAATGTACAGCCATTTTCATTAAGCCAAAGCGCACAAAAAACTGCCCATCTGCATCCAGTGGTGTCAGTACTTCGGCAATTTGTCCCAATTTAGGAATGCGCACGCGGTCTCCTACTTTGGGCGTAAAACCTGCAGCTGGCTTAGGCGGTGGCGCAGGTTGATATTTTTGGGCAATTTGATGCAAGCTATTAGTAGCTTGTTGTGCATCTTGAGCTGTCGCTGTTCCTTGTTGTAGTTGACGAATTATTTGAGCAATTTCAGTTTTGGCATGCATTATAGCTTGCTGTACTGCTACTTCTTGCGCTACACGCAGATCTTTTTCTCTTTCTTGTAAAGCTGCTGCTTTCCGAGAAACTTCTTTGTACAATACTTCTGCTTGGCGTAATAAATCTTGAGCTTCCCGTGCTTTTGTTTCTTGACTACGGCGTTGTGCTTCTAATCCCGCAATTACCTGATTAACTTCATCGCTAGTATTTCCTACATGAGTTTTAGCCTGTTCAATTACTTCTGGTTTTAATCCCAAGCGTAGAGCAATAGTTAAAGCGTTAGAACGTCCAGGAATACCCCATAATAAACGATAAGTGGGGGAAAGTGTGGTTTCGTCAAATTCTACAGAAGCATTTTCAAAACGTTTATCTTCATATTTTAACGCTTTTAATTCCCCAAAATGAGTTGTCGCAATGGTTAACTGCGCATTGTTAGCCAGATATTGTAATAAGGCGATCGCCAAAGCACTCCCCTCTGCTGGATCTGTCCCAGCGCCCACTTCATCCAACAGTACTAAAGAATTAAATCCTGTTGAAATAGTTCCCGCTAAAAGATCCCCTGGCTGGTCAGAATTGCTCTCTCCTACTGAATCAAGACAATCCAAAGCTGTTAATACCCGACTAATGCGGCGAATGTGTCCAGAGAATGTAGATAAACTTTGCTGTAGGGATTGCTCGTCTCCTATATCTGCTAGAATCTGCTTAAACCAAGGAATTTCCACTGGTTCACGCGCTGGTACAAATAAGCCCACTTTTGCCATTAAGGCTGCTAACCCCAAAGTTTTTAAGGTGACAGTTTTTCCCCCAGTGTTTGGTCCTGTAATAGTTACCACGCGAATTTCAGGACTAATCAGCAAGTCTACAGGAACTACTGGTTGTCCTTGCTCGTGCTGTTGTTGCCAAACTAACAAAGGATGGCGTAGTTCTCTCAGGGTAATCGTCTCTTTTTCTGCCCGATCAATCAAGCGGGGAGGGTTAGCGCCTAGCCATAAACTATAACGGGATTTAGCAGTAGCTAGATCTACGGTAGTTACAATAGCCAGTAGCCTTTCTAAATCAGGTTTAACTGCTGCTACTTGTTCGGTTAAATTCCGTCTAATTGCTTCTTCTTCCGTTTGTTCTCTTCTAATAGTTTGGCGCAATTGATTACCAATGGGTACAACACTATGAGGCTCAATATATAGTGTTGCGCCGCTAGTAGATGTGTCATGGACAATTCCTGGAATAGCATCTTTTTGAGGAGCTTTTACCGGAATCACATAGCGATCGCCCCTTTGGGTAATAATTGGTTCTTGCAAAGCATTGGGTTTAGCTTGCATAATATTTTGCAATTTCTGCGTAATTTGACTGCGGAGTCGGCGTAAATCAGTGCGAATTTCTGCTAATTTTTGACTGGCGCGGTCATTAATTTGAGCGCGTTCATCGATACAACGATGAATTTCTTGCTCTAACTCTGGGTAAGTCCTCAGGTCAGAGACTAATTCAGTCAAAATCGGTAAATCCGGCTGAGAGTCAATTACACGGCGTAAACTTCTACTACCATGTAGGGTAGTAGCGATCGCTAATAGTTCCTCTCCAGATAAAACGCTATGTAGTTGGGCGCGTTCCAGAGAATCTCCAATATCTTGAATTCCCTCGAATGTGATTCCTGTTGCTAGACGACTTTCTAGTTGATAAACTTCTTTTGTCTGTGCTAATAACTCAACGCTATGAGCGGGAGTTGTCGGAATGGGCAAATTACTCACTGCGATCGCCCCTAGCTTTGTAGCAGCAAATGTCGCCAGATGCTGGCAGAGGCGATGCCATTCTAATAGTTCTAAAGTTTCAGATTGGATCAAGGCTTCAATATCTAACCTGAAATTATCCTAGCAATTCTAGTCGTCAAATTGTAGCTCAAACAGCAATTTTCTCTTGCACTAGCACATAAGGCTGCACAATGAGTGTATTAAAGCGTTTGTCTGGGTTATTATTCCATTCTCCCATTTGTAATGGGGAAGGTTTGGTGAGCAACTGTTCATCAATCCATCGCCCAACATGGGATGTATTGTCATTGGCGATCGCTACTCCCACATCTAACAAGTCTAACTCTAATGAGACTATAACCACAGCATCCCGCTTTGCATGGGGAATCAGCCACTCCCAAGCCGCCTCATCCAAGCTTTCAGCTAATTCAGCTTTCAAATCCGACATTTTGAATCACCCATGCAAGTCTATAAATAATTATCATATCCTGATAGTGTCAGTAGAAGATAGACCAATATCATCCCAAAGACAGAGGAGTTGTTTTGTTCTACAGTCTATGATTAAAGAAATATTCAACCAATATTATTCTCTCTTGGTGACATACATCAAAGGGAAATGGTTGAATGGAATATTCTCCCCTGTTGGGCCCGTGCGGGTCTGGCGGGGGAGAATTTGGCTATTTTCCCCAGTTTTAAGCATGGAATTTGGTTACTCCCAGCATTCTAGAAGTCATCCCATAAGACCTATTTTTCTACTGGAAACCTATAGTTGTTACTAATCGTGTGCAAATTATGTATATTTTAAGTACATAATCTGCACATGATAAGGAGACAGCATGAATATCACTTTTTCAGATATTGATGAATCCTATATTCGCCACAAAGTTGAAACTGGGTACTATAGCAACGCTACTGAGTTAGTAAGAGATGCTGTTCGGCGGTTGCGCGAGAGTGATGAGCATTTTGTGCGATTGCTTATTGCTCTTGAACTGGGAGAACAGGATATAGCAGAGAAACGGACGAAACCTTATACTCCTGAGTTACTTGAACAAATTAAACAAAGTGCTTTGACAAAGTTTAGAAACGGTGAACAAGTGAAGCGTTCCGATGTCATCCCCTATTAATTACATACTTTAGATTACCAAAGCCGCTCAAAAAGATCTAGAAGCTATTTTGAACTACACTGCTTTGCAATGGGGAGAAGCTCAAGTCAATATTTATCTTTCGGTTATAGAAAAAGCGTTACAGATGATTCAAGAAAATCCTCATCTAGGGCGTTCAAAATACGGTGTTTCAAGGAATTTCAAAGGATATAACGCTGGTAAACACACTATTTTCTACAGTGTGGAAGATCAAACAATCTACGTTATTCGGATCTTGCATAGTAGCATGAACTACGCCAGCCACATTGATGATTGATCAGCTTTCAAATCTGAAGTTTTGAATAACCCATACAAGTCTATCAATAATCATCATATCCTGTAGTGTTAGTAGACGATAGAGCAATATCATCCCAAAGACTGATGAGGTGTTTTGTTCTAGAGTCTATTATTAAAAGAATATTCAACCAATATTGTTTTCTCTTGGCGATATGCATCCAAGAGAAATGGTTGAGTTGCGATATTCTCTCCCGTTAGGCCCGTGCGGGTCTGGCGGGAGAGAATTTGGCTATTTTTCCAGATTTTGAGCAAATTATGTACACCAATTAGGTTAAATTGTCTTAATATAGCTAATTAGGCTGAATGGTCATTAAGCTTAAAATCATATTTATGGAAGCTTGATCAATATGCTTACCTATACGAGGTTATTATGTTGATAGAATTTAGTGTTGCTAATTACAGATCTTTCAAAGATAAAGTCACATTAAGCATGGTAAGCGCTGATATTGTATCTGAAGATGCAGAACTTGACCAAAACAATGTGTTTCAAGTAGATGATCAGCTTAAATTACTCAAAAGCGCTGCTATTTACGGGGCTAATGCTAGTGGTAAGAGTAACTTAGTCAAAGCACTTAGCTTTATGAGATGGTTGATGATTAATTCTTCTAAAGAAACTCAGAGTACAGAAGAAATAAATGTTGAACCGTTTATACTTAGTACGCAGACTGAAGCTGAACCATCTTTTTTTGAAATTGTATTTATCTTAGATTCCCATAAATACAGATATGGCTTTGAAGCAAATCGAAAAATGGTAATTTCTGAGTGGTTATTTTCTCTTACGAATGGAGAAGAACTCAATCTTTTTAATAGAACTTATCACCATGAATCTCATAAGTCGGACATTATATCATCTGAGATATTTAGCGCTGATGGACTTGAGCGACGTACAAGACAAAATGCACTTTTTTTGTCAGTATCTGCCCAGTTTAATGTTAGTATTGCCGAGAAAATACTTAATTGGCTAACAGAAAATATCAAAATCATTTCAGGGCTACGACTGGAAGGTCTACTAGAATATACTACAAAATGTTTGTCAGAAGATCATCCTTATAGAAAGGATGTTATCCAGTTAGTCAAAAGATTAGACTTAGGTATTAAAGACTTAAGCGTACAACCAAAAACGAAACTAGATGTCGAGGATTTACCTAAAGACATACCAGAAGAATTGAAAAAATTGCTGAGTGAGGTTAGTTATCGTCAGCCGATTAGTACTTCACATCAACAGTTTGACGCTCAAGGTAGCTATGTTTCGATGAAACCATTTACTCTGGTTCAACATGAATCGGAAGGAACCAAAAAGATAGTTTCTATTGCTGGACCGCTAATAGATATTCTGAAAAATGGCAGAACATTAATATTTGATGAATTTGATGCAAGGCTTCATCCACTCATTAGTAAAGCAATAGTTGAATTATTTAATTCTCAAGAAACAAATCTCAATAATTCCCAGTTAATTTTTGTGACTCATGATACGAACTTACTTAGTAAGAGGCTTTTTCGTAAAGACCAAATCTGGTTTATAGAAAAAAATAAATACGGTGTAACAGATTTATATTCCCTAGTTGAATATAAAATCAACAATGATGACTTCTCAGAAGAAGATTATATCAAGGGTAGATATGGTGCTATTCCTTTTGTTGGGGATCTAAGTCAAATTATTGGAGGATAATAATGAGTAGGACAAATTCTAATAGTAGATCTGGAAAATACTTTGGAAGAAAAATAGAAACTAGAGAATTAAGAGAAAGATTTTTAATTGTTTGTGAAGGCGAAAAAACGGAGCCAAGATACTTCAAAAGTTTTCGTGTTCCCAAAGATGTAGTACATGTGAAGCCAGCAGTATCCGCTCCAACTACATTAGTAGACACAGCTAAAGAATTGTATAATAAAGAATATACTCAAGTTTGGTGTGTATTTGATCGGGATGATTGGACACCTCAAAATTTTAATCATGCGATTCAAGTTGCTGAAAAGTCGGGATTTAAAGTTGCTTATTCTAATGAAGCTTTTGAACTATGGTATGTACTACATTTTGAATTTATGAATACTGGTATTCCTCGGAGTGATTATATTAGAAAATTGGATAAGTTACTAGGACATAAATATGAAAAAAACAGTTCAACAATCTACGAAGAATTAGAAAATCGACAATCTACTGCTATAAAAAATGCTGATAATCTTCTCAAGCAGTATGAGCAGCCAAATCCAGAAAAGGACAATCCATCAACCACAGTTCACAAATTAGTTCAAGAGCTAAATAAATTTCTAATTTAAGAAAGTATTGCAAAAGTTGGGAGACGAGGAAGTGGAAATGGTAAGCCTTACACAATCTTTACTTGAAAAGCTACAAACTTTACCTACAGACAAACAACAAGAAATTTTAGATTTTGCAGAGTTTCTGTACCAAAGATTTCAGCAAAGTAAAGAAACACAGTCTTCTTCAAAACCAGATCCTATTTGGGATTTGGGATCTGAGCCAATTAAATTTGGCATTAATGATGTAGCAGAAAATCATGATTCATATATTTATACATCTGATTAATAGCTGTTCTTTTTTAGATACCAGTTTTGTAACTGACTGTATCTCATTTCTGATCATGAACAGTTTAAATATTCAATTAGCATTAACTTTTGACCAACACTTTATCCAAGCCGGGTATCAAAAACTGCCTACATAGACATGATTACTACTTGATTAAGCAATATATCCTCTAGTGTTAGTAGAATATAGAGCAATATCATCCCAAAGACTGATGAGGTGTTTTGTTCTAGAGTTTATGATTAAAGGAATATTCAACCAAATATTCTTTTCTCTTGGTGATAGGCATCAAAGAGACATGGTTGAATGGAATATTCTCTCCTGTTGGGCTCGTGCGGGTCTGGCGGGGGAGAATTTGGCTATTTTTCCAGGTGTTGAGCAGGGGTATGCTACACCAATCTTGTTACTATTTACCTATAGGAGGTTATTATATCGCTACTCCCACAGCTAACAAGTCTAATTAATTCTTAGGATAACTATGTAGAGGATGAATAAATATGCAACTAGAAGATTACTTTAATTTTCTCAGCCCTGAAGACATTCGTTTAAAAGGTACTCGTATTGGTATTGAAACCATTTTATACGAGTATATTTATCGTGCCCGTACTCCTGAAGAAATTAAGCAAATGTTTCCTAGCCTAACTTTAGAACAAGTATATGCTACAATCCTTTATTACCATCACGAAAAAGAAAAAGTTAGTCAATACATAGGTGATTGGCTTGAGTGGAGTCATAGAATGCGAGAGGAGCAGCGTAAAAATCCTCACCCCGGAGTAAAAAAAATCATGGAATTTAAAGCTGCACAAAAAGTACAAAAAGGCAATGACGATTCGGTATCTAATTGATGAAAATGTTAGCCCTATTTATCCTCAACAGTTGCGCCGCAAGGAACCGGATATTATGCTTGAAGTTGTGGGAGAACCAGTGACACCACCTAAAGGTACTTTAGATCCAGAAATACTCGTTTGGTGTGAGAATTACTTAGCTATCCTAGTCACAAATAACCGCCGTTCTATGCCTATTCATTTAGCAGATCATCTAGCTCAAAATCGTCATATTCCTGGTATTTTCATACTTAATCCAGAAATGGGAATTGGCGAAACTATAGATGAATTAGTTGTGATAGCTAAATGTTCTTTTGATAACGAATATCAAGACAGAATTTTTTTCTCCCTATTACTTAATTAAAATTGATTTACCACCGGAGGTGGAGCTTTCCTGTCTCCGATGAAGTCGAATCTGAACACGACTTAGCTTTATTAACAATAGTTAAGTTATATTAAATTTATAGCCCAAGGTTAAAGCATGATCTGTCGAATTTGCTTGAGGACTTGAAAATATCCCATAGCTGATTACGGCGGGGAATAAGCAGAGAGAAGACATTGGAGAGATTGTACTTGGGAATATCCTGTGTCAGCATTTTGATGAACATGAACTCATCCCCGTTGGTGACTAAGCCATAAACAGGACGTTCTGGATTAGGGTTTGCTATCATGTATGCCATTGCTTGTGGAAGCGCGATTGAAAAGGAAATGGTAGATTTAGACTCAATCACTAACACCCAGAATTGCTGTTGGATAATCAGGATATCAATCCGTCCGCGTAAAATTTCCTCTTGATCTTCTAGTTCAATTTCCAGGCTGGGTTCTGTGGAGACAAAGAATGGCTCATCATATAAACCCGCTAATGTGAGTAGGGGAGAAATTAAAAGTTGGTTGATAGTTCCTTCTGCGAGACAGCCTTGATTCCTGTGACGATCAAACCTAACTTTAATTTGATTTAGTGTGTCTATTTCAACGGGCGTTAGTTCAGGTAGATTCGTCGTCCATTCCCAAAAAAACTGCTTAGTGACAGACAAGTATCAACAGCACGAACAAATTCTGAACCTAAACCTGGACCTTGGGATTCATACCACTCAAAAGCATTTTGGATATCAAATTCTGCTTCTGGCTGAATAATCAGGTTATAGTTCATCGGGAAAATCCTAATCGTTTTTTAACATCTTCCCAACTAGAACCATTTTTAGGGTGTTCTTTGTAACTTTCTAACCGTCGATCTAGTTCTTTTTGTTGTGCTGGACTCAAGGTAAGTTCTTCTTGCTGTTCTAAGATGCTGTCCCATAAATCTTCAGCAAGTTGGATACGTTCTGCAATGCTGAGTTCAGAAATGTCAAATTTTAACAGGGGATGGAGACTCATTACTATAGCAGTTATGGTTTAGTTTACTCCTTATTTTATAACATTCCCAATGGTGAAAAGCCCACTGTTGATCACAGCTAAATTATGCAGATGGTTTCCAAGCTCCATGAAAGCTATGGGGAATGACTTCTGGGAGTCCGAGTCTACAAACTGGCTCTTCATCTAGGCGATCGCTATCAAATATCCAAACTTCGCTTTTATCAGCATTTCCATCATAAACAACTGTCAATAACCAAAGTTTTTGGGGATTATGTGCGTCTGGAGCAGTTAAAGGCTCTGAAGGATATAGATTATCGCCCAAATTAGCTTCTGTGAGAGTTTCAAATTGGTGGTCAAAGCGAGCAATAGAATTGAATATTTCTCCGCTAATATCAGTTTCCTGACGGAAAATTGACATATATGTATATTGAGAAAACTTGCCAGTATCTACTTGAGGTACGCTGAGAAACTCACAGGTTCTATCTAGTATCTCTTGAATTGCTTTAACTTCACCTGTTTGCGGATCTAATTTTACTCGTGTGAAAGATGACTTTGCTGCGGTATTAGTTACGCCTGTAGGTACTTCTCGCAGAAATTGATTCGTTTGAAAGTCTTGATAACGAGCTAAATCTACAATTACCGTACCATTATCATCTACATATCCATTCGCAAAATGCCACTGGAACCAAGGTTCTGTAGTTCCTTGACTAACACAACGTAAGGTTTCCCGATCAAATACTATTATTTGAGTACCAAGTTCGGGTCGCCATTTCAGTGAATCACTGTAGCTGCTAAAACCTAATAACACTGAGAGGATATTTAGTTGCACCGCAGGAGCAAAAAATACAAGGTATTGCCCTGCTAGCACAAAATCATGCATGGCTGGAAAGCCTTTTAGTTCAAACTTAGTTTGTTTAACTATGTTTCCATTCCAATCGCTCTTATAGATACTGAGTATGGCATTAATACTCGGAGTGATACCAAAATTAAAAATTTCCTTAGTTTGGTAATCAATACGTGGATGAGCCGAATAGGGCTGTTTTGGCTGCAATCCCCCTAAATTATCCAGCCCCAAAGTCTCTAAAGTTTGCAAATCTAAAGCGTGTGGATTATCACCCTCCCACAGTGCTAATAGCTTATCAGGTAATGGTAAAAGTGATGTATTGGCTGCATTTTTGACTGGATTAATCCAACGATTCCAAAAAGGACTCGGTGCTGTCATCCCATAATTACCGTAAATAAATTTATCCGCAGCAGTTTCTGCTTGATAGCCAGCAGTGCGAACATAGCGATAAATACCTGTAGCGCCTTGATCAGAAAAATTAACTGCTAAAATAGCTCCATCTCCATCAAACCAATGTCCTACACGCTTACCACCTCGCTGTAAGCTCCCCGCTCCATTACGATAAAGCGTCCCGCGCAATCCAGTTGGGATGTTACCAGTAATTATTTGTAGCTGGGTGAGAGGAAATTCTCTGGCGTTTTGAGCGATCGCTCCAGCCCAAGCCTTTTTGTCTAGTTTTTTGGTTTCTACATGCATAGTCGAGGAGCATTAAAGCAGTAAAATGTTGTTGAAATCCTAGAGATTACTAAAATTATATATTACCTTTTATATTCTAGCCTCTGATGGACTCAATGGGTAACGTTGACACCTTTTTTGAGAAAGTATTCCGTTAATTGAGGAAAAAGACGGTATGCTTCTGTGGCGATCGCTGTGCTACCAACTACTACATCTGACCCTTTATATTTGACCGCTTTCCAGATCGCCTGAGCGATATCATCAGGTTGGCTCACCAGACCCGATTGCAGGATTTTTGCCATATTTTGGCTGCGAGAAGCTACTCCTAATTCATTCTCATCCCTAAACATAGCTCTTTCCAAAAAATCGCTATTAATTACGCCGGGATGGACAGCACAAACATGAATACCTCTAGGTGCTAATTCTAAGCGTAGAGATTCTGTTAATCCTGATACGGCATATTTAGAAGCACAGTAAGCAGTCATCTGTGGTAAAGGCATTTTACCACCGAAAGAACCAACATTAACAATCGTGCCCAATTGTCTTGCTAAAAAATGAGGTAACAGTGCGTTAATCGTATAAACATAACCCCAGAAATTAGTTCCCATCACCTGTTCCCAGTCAGTTATGCTAGTATGCTCTACTGGACCACTCAGACAAATACCAGCATTATTCACCAATACGTCTATAGTTCCACAAACAGCAATTGCTTGTTCAACCAGTGCTTTAACTTGACCTTCATGAGCAACATCTGTGGGAATCGCCCAAGCTTGACGACCTAGTTCTTGGATGGATTGCGCCACTGATGCTAAACGATCTGGCTTTCTCGCCGCTAAAACCACATTATAGCCCTGACGGGCAAATAGTAACGCTGTTGCTCTACCAGTACCTTGGGAAGCACCTGTTATTAGTAAATTGGGAGCCATGTTATTAGGTAGTTTGACAATAAATATAGTTTAATCTAATTTTAGTCCGTGTTAGCTCGAAGGGAAACTGCAATGTAATAGGGCTTGAGTAGCAGGTAGAACTCGCTATTAGCTGCTTTGTGAGTAATTTCAATAAATTATAGAAATTAGCCTTTCAAAATCTTGTATTCCAAAGTTTTCCTGCTCCTTGCAATTTTTATCATATATATCATAATATACTCTATTTTCTTGGATTCTAAAAAAACATCCTCCTATTTCTGTTTCCTGTTTTTTGACTTTAAAAACTACTCTATTAATTCGATATTTACCATGTTTATTAACAAGATATGCAAAACTATCAAAATTTCCATTTTGAGATTTTTCAAATTCTAATATATCATGATCAATTTTCTTTTCATTTTCTAAAACTATTAATGGTATAGCAGATAAACTATCCACTTTATTAATTGCAAATTGATCATCCTTTCGATTAAATATAACTATTTCTGCTAATCGATGCTACCATAAACAATGTTATCAAGAGATATTTTATTCAGTAAAATAGATTCATACATTATAAATAGAGTCAAGCTTTCTCATGACGGCTGTTATTGCTAGACCCTCATCCTTACTTTCCCGTATTCGAGTAGAAAAGTTCGAGCATATTAATTTGTTTAAATTTAATGATGAACTACAAGCTCGGATGGAAGATATGCTTGAACGGAAGAAAGCTGATTTAATTACGCCAAAAGAAATTATCGAACTTGAAGAAATTGGCGAGCTAGATAGGATCTTTACTCATATTAATGCAATATTAGTAGCTCAAAAATGAATAACTACCATCGCCGGTAGGGGCGCAAGGCCTTGCGCCCCTACCGCCCCACAATTTATGTCAGTTCTGTTTTTGGGTGATTGCTGGCTGATAGCGGTAAGAAAATCGTCAGAATTTCCCCGTATTGGGGACGTTGACGCACAATCAATTTACCACCGATCGCCTGAAATAAATGTTTGGTTGCTGCTAAATTAAGACTGATTGTACCTGTATCTGGTTGAAACATCAATAGATCGCCAAGAGCTTTGCGAATAGGTAGAGATACCGTTTTTGTTTCATCGTAGCGATCGCATTGAGGCGACATCTGTAATTTTAGTTGATCTCCAGCGGGGATTACCCGGACTTGAATATGACTATTGGGGGGTAAACTACGAGTAAAGTTTTCCATCAACCCTGTGAGTACTCGATCTAACATGGCTGGATTACTGACTACTGTTGGTAATTGCTGCGGTAAAACCACATCTAGGGTTAAATTGCGCCGGTTAGCTGCTAGTTGCCAACGTGGTATACTCTGCTGCAATACTTGGTCTAAGGACATCGGAGTTAATTGTGTATTTGCAGAATTAGATATATTAGCAGTTTCCAACTCTGCCGCTTTAAAGAGTAACTCCATTCTATCAATTTGCGCTGTACATTCATGATCAATAACTTCTAGTCGCGTCATCACATTTGCAGGTAAATCCTGACGCTTAAGTAACAAGCGCGTCATTGTGCGAATAGTTGTCAGTGGGGTACGGACTTCATGTGCAAAAGCCTGTAACAACTCGATATCAGAACGAGTAGAAGTTTTTGTGGTTGGGGAGACTGGAGAAACTGGTTGAGTCGAAGATGTCGGAATAGTAGCAGTAGATATCACTTTATCCGTTTCTGGTTCTGTTAATTCTTGCAGTAATAAATGACTAAAGCTGACTATTATTTTGTAATCTGGCGCAATAGGATGATACTCTGCTACTAACGAATCCAAATTGCCAAAAAGCTCTGAATCAGTCAATACTATCCTTGCTCCTAATGCCCGCCAGGCTTGTTGTACTACATCTGATGCAAAGGAAAATAAAAATTCTTTCTTACCATACTTGTCTTCTGCCAAAACTAGTACTAATCTAAACTTATGCGTGAAGACTAAGCAAAATCGCTCCTGTCCTAAAGGGTCATGTGGTAGAATTGATAGAATTAGTTCTTGTGGAGTAACTACTGTCTGGTCTATATTTAAACTTTCGCTGTGGACTCCGTTTGGCGGAATTTGAAAAGGCATCAGAGCTAAAGCGTTAAATGGTTTTGCTGTGAAAGTTACTGTTTGTAAACTCCGTGTTATCTGTGGTTGGCTGAATAAAGGTGCTGGCGCAGTGATCACTAAGCCTTGAGTTTGATCAAGATCTGTTACTGCTAAATTTTTCAGCAGGAGACTTTCTGTAGCTGCTAAACTTATGCGCCATTTTTGTTCTGATGACACAGATCGTGTAGCAGCTACATCTGACTGACTGTCAATTAAAATCTCTCTCAGACTTGGCAAAATCCACTCGTACACAGATTTTCACCTCTTAAATAATAGGATATCCAAACAGTAACTAGTATAGACATCACACTTAAGTATTTACTGTATTTACTGTATTCACTATATTTACTACCAGATTATAATGCTTTGTCCAAAGTGCGAAAGTGGTATAACCGAACAATTAGGGCGCAATTTCCGTTGGCTGAAAAATTTTCTGCCAGCTGTGCCACTCAGACCGCTAAAATCTGGTAGCATCGAAAGGATTGAAGATGAGCGCAGAATCTACCACATCCACCAATCATCCTCACCGAAATTAGCGCGATCACTTCCAGGCGGGCGTTCCGCCATCGTACTGTTCAGGGAACCAGCTATAAAGGTATTATTCATCGCTTCAAATTAATCTATTGGCAAATAAAATGCAAAAATTAATCCCTCTGGTCATTAGCAGCCTTTTGGTAGTTGGTGCTTTCGGTTGTCAAGCAGATCCTAAAACAAGCTCAGAAAGTTCTAGCACAAGTAATGATGCTGTATCAGCACCCGTCAAGGAAGCTTCTCAGACAACCGACACTATAATTAAAGAAACACCAGAACAGATACAAAAACCACCTATAACTGCTAGTGGGGAAATGGCAACAGATACCATAGCTAGTGGTTTGGGAGATACTCCGACAAATACTCCAGCAGCATCAGCTAAAACCTCTGCTAAACATTTGGATAAAACTACTGTCAAATCAGCAGGTAAGACTAGTTCTAAAGTAACAGAAGCTACTAATGGAATCAAAACTAACGATCTCAAGAGTTTAGCTTATAATAAGTTACAGGAAAAGTTACCGGATAGTAATTTAGAAGTTACAGAAGCAGGTGGTAAAGTCATGGTGACTGGGACAGTTCTTGCTCCCACAGATATCCCCAAAATTGCACCTATTGTTAAACAACTACCAGGGGTGAAAAGCATACAAGTAGCAGTGAGGGTAACAAACCAGAAAAATCCACAATCGGATAATAACTAATTACAAAGCCCTTCTGGTAGGGAAGAGGGAACGGGGACCAGGGAACAGGGAACAGCAAGAAAAAATACATCCTTTTACAAATCCCCTAATTTTGATTCTGGGAATTGTATTGTTAGGGAGTTCCCTCTTCCTTGTTCCCTCTTCCCTCTTCCCTCTTCCCTCCCTAAAGTATATACTAGAATCGTAACTTGTTGTTACAATACTTAACAACATTCATCTGCTTGGTAACTTGTGTATAATGGTTAAGACAGTTTCTCCGAATCCCCGCTCAATTCTAGATGATATTCGTCCAAACGAAACTTCTATAGACATAGAATCAGAAGATATTACACCAAAATTAGTTAGCCAACAACCAAAAACTTTACCATCAGCTGACTACAAAGTTTTACCACAGACAAAAATTGAGCCAGAGTCCTTGCGCTATGACCCAGAAGAAATATTAGTACATTATAATAGTAGGCTTTTACAAGTTTTCCAAAGGATTTTGTCAGTTCTCCAACCTATATTTTGGTTTATATTTGGTTTATGGTGGGACAAGATTAGGGGAATTAAGAGTAAATATGAACGCCATCGCGCAATTCAACTGCGTAATCTATTGACCCAGCTTGGACCTGCTTATATTAAGATCGGACAGGCTTTATCTACTCGACCAGACTTAGTCCCTCCTTTATATCTAGAGGAGTTAACTAAACTACAAGACCAACTACCAGCTTTTCCTAACGAAATTGCCTATCAATTTATTACTGAAGAGCTAGGAGCAATTCCAGAACAGATTTATGCAGAACTTTCCCCTGATCCGATCGCTGCTGCTTCTCTCGGACAGGTGTATAGAGGGAGGCTAAAAACTGGTGAAGAAGTTGCTGTAAAAGTCCAACGTCCAGATTTACGAGAAAAAATTACGATAGATTTATATATTTTGCGCCAATTAGCTGCTCTGATTAAAAAAAGCTGGAAACGGTTACGTAGCGATCTAGTTGGTATTTTAGATGAATTGGGCGAGCGCATTTTTGAAGAAATGGACTACATCCATGAAGGAGAAAATGCCGAACGCTTTTCTCAACTCTATGGTCATATGAAGGATGTGTATATCCCCAAAATTTATTGGGAGTATACCAACCGCCGTGTTTTGACGATGGAGTGGATTACAGGAATTAAATTGACTCAACCCGAAGAAATTAAACAACTAGGTATAGATGCTAGATATTTAATTGAAGTCGGCGTTCAGTGTTCTTTATATCAGTTATTAGAACATGGTTTTTTTCATGCTGACCCCCACCCTGGTAATCTATTAGCTACCTTAGATGGTAAGTTAGCTTATCTTGATTTTGGCATGATGAGTGAAATTAAACCACCGCAACGCTATGGTTTAATTGAAGCGATTGTGCATGTGGTTAATCGGGATTTTGAAAATTTAGCTCAAGACTATGTTAAGCTAGAATTCCTCACACCAGACACAGACCTGACTCCGATTATTCCAGCATTTGCTAAAGTATTTTCTGAAGCTGAAGGTGCTACTGTCGCCGAATTGAATATCAAAAGCATTACCGACGATCTGTCAGAATTAATGTATGAATATCCTTTTCGTGTACCTCCTTATTACGCGTTAATTATTCGTTCTCTGGTAACTTTAGAAGGGATTGCTATTTATATCGACCCCAATTTCAAAGTTCTTACCGCAGCTTATCCTTATGTTTCTAAACGCTTACTCACTGATCCAGCAGATGAATTGAGAACATCGTTAAAAAATTTACTGTTCAAAGATGGTACGTTCCGTTGGAATCGCTTAGAAAATTTATTAAAAAATGCCCGGAATAGTCAAGATTACGATTTTAATTTAGTCATGAATCAGGGGGTAGAATTTCTCTCCTCTGAACGCGGTGCTTTCATCCGGGATAGACTGGTAGATGAATTAATCAATGGAATAGATGCGCTCTGCAGGAATTTTCTGCACAACTTCACTGATATTCTGCGTGAACAAGTAGGTATAACCGCAATTACTACGACTCCATCAGCTACCATTGAGCAACAAAAAACTCTAGAACATATCAAGCGGATTCTGTTAATTCTGCGAGAAACCAGAGGATTTGATCCGACAAAACTTACTTCACAAATAACACAAGTAGTTTTTCACCCTCAAGCTCAGAGGTTAGGTCAGCAAATAGTCAATCGGTTTACACAAAAAGCTTTAACTAGACTGATTCGACAGTTATTAACTTCTGATGAAATAATTAAGTATGAAATTTAGTAGTTTTTAACTCTTTGTCTGATCATCTTGACTCAGTTTGAGTTTCTTTTCTAGAGTTATAATTTCTTGGTGACGCGCTTCTAATGCTAAAGCCTGACGCTGGAGATTTCCTTCTAGGACTTGCATATTTTCTCGACGGGCTTCTAATTCTAAGGTGCGACGAGCCAGGTCTTGGTTTTGCAATGTTAATGATTGACGCCAATTTTCTGCTCGTTCTACCTCTTGTCGTAGCACTTCTGGGGTGATTCCATAACCAAGATATGCTTCAACTATATACATAATCCAAGCAGTAGGATCTTCAATTTTTGCAATTTCACCTGTGGGAGAAGTCTCAACTAATACTAGTGATTTCTCAGTTATATTCATGGTTTTCTCCAACAGAATGCAAGATTCGCCCGTAATTACTGCCCAGATATCTCCAGTTTCCTGACGTGCCAATAGACACAATTCATACTGGTCTAAAAAATTATTTTTCCTTACCTGAGCGAGATATAGCATGATGATTAATTTGCTCCCAATAAAACTAGTTTGTCTTTAGTAGGATTATGAATTCCTTTAGTACTAATTCACTAGTCCTACTAATAACATCACTCCAATTAGACTAAGCTTTTGAGGCGATCGCCTAAAATTTGTGCTTGTTTCTCAGCTTCCACCAAAGCTAACCGCGCACTCGCAACTACTTCAACGGGAGCCTTATCCACAAAATTAGCATTACTTAACCTAGCTCTCAATGCTTGCGCTTCTGCTTCTGCTTTACTCAAGCTTTTTTCTAATTTTGCCCTCAGTGCGGCTATATCCACAACACCCTTTAAGGGAATTACTACTTGGATGGTACCAACAACACCCGCAATAGAATTTTCCGCGTCTTTTGAGCTAGTCGTGGCTAAATTTTCTGGTAAGAAATCCTGGGATGAGATTTCTGGCTGCGACCACCCCATGAACTGAGCTAAAAACTTATTCCTCGCCTCAAGGGTGATTAAATTCTTCCCAGTAAACCAAATAGCATAAACTAATCCAATACACCCAAATAAACTTCCCAAAACAGGAATGCGCTCAACAGCACTTCCCAAGACGGTCCCTGTTCCCCATAAACATATTCCTAGTATGATCCAGAGGATAGTTTTTAAACTACTAAAATCTGTTTTGGTAGACGGATTTGCTTCCATTGGAGATTTACCATTTTCCCCAATCATCTCAGCACTAGTCACAGTTAAAGTTTCTATTTTGGCTAAATCTTGCATATAAGATGTACCAGCAATTAAAATTTCCCGCTCTTGTAAACTTTCAGTTTGCAAATTTGCGGTGATTCTTGCTCCTGGTTTAATATCCGCCTCTGCGCGTAAATTCCTAATTGTGCGAATAGTATCAATCAATAATTGAAACTGCGCCTCTAAATCAGAATTAATTAGGTTGAGGTCTACTTCAGGATAAGCTTGTAAGGGTAAAAATTGTGGGAATTCAGTTGGTTGTTGGGTGAGAGTCTGCCAAATTTCCTCGGTAATATGTGGCATAAATGGGTGAAGTAGCTTTAAAATTCCCTCTAATATATGAGCCAGGATTTGTTGAGCTACTTTTCGGGAAGAGGGGGAAGCGTCTTGGGACAAACGGGATTTCACCAATTCAATGTACCAATCGCAAAAATCGCCCCAAATAAATTCATACAGCCCTTTGGCTGCTTCACCTAGAGCATAGTTGTCAATGTAGTTGGTGGTTTGTTTGACAACTTGCTCATAACGGGAGAGAATCCAGCGATCGCTCAATTCTGTAGCGGTAGGACTACCCAACTGGTTAGGAGTTTGTCCATCCAAATTCATCATGACAAACCGCGCCGCATTCCATAATTTATTGGCAAAATTGCGGGATGCTTCTACAGAAATTGATTCATCTTTTTTCCGATCATATTCCAAACGGATGTCCTGTCCTGCTCCAGCTATTTCTTTGACTAGAGTGTAACGCAGAGCGTCAGTCCCATATTTATCGATCAACAACAAAGGATTGATCCCATTGTTAGCTGATTTTGACATCTTCTTATTATTCTCATCTCGGACTAAACCATGAATATAAACGGTTTTAAATGGCATGGTTCCAGTGAAATGACCAGCCATCATAGTCATTCTCGCGACCCAGAAAAAGATGATATCAAAACCAGTAACTAAGGTAGTTGTAGGATAGTAAGTTGCTAAATCGGGAGTTTGCTCTGGCCAGCCTAAAGTAGAAAACGGCCATAGTCCAGAAGAAAACCAAGTATCTAAAACATCAGGATCTTGGACTAACTGAACATTTTCGCCAAATTGGGATTTTGCTTGGGATAATGCTGCTATTTCTGAGCGAGCTACAAAATAAGGAGTAGCATCGGTGATGCGTCCACCCGTTTCACTAACAACATACCAAGCAGGTATTTGATGTCCCCACCAGAGTTGACGGGATATACACCAGTCTCGCAAATTAACTAACCAGTCCCGATAAACTTTCGTCCAGCGTTGGGGAACAAATAGGGGAGCATCTTGTTGGTCGAGGAATGCTAAAGCTTGATCCGCTAAAGGACGAATTTTGACGAACCACTGAGTAGAAAGCAGGGGCTCAACAGGTACTTTACCGCGATCGCTATAAGGGACAGTATGCTTATAATCCTCTACCTTGACCAATACACCCTCAGTTTCTAAGCGAGCCAAAACATTTTTTCTCGCCACAAAACGGTCTTGTCCCTGAAATTCACCAGCATTTTCATTCAGAGAGCCATCTTGATGCATAATATTGATCAATGGCAAATTGTGACGCTGACCCATTTCAAAATCATTCGGGTCATGGGCTGGAGTCACCTTAACGCAACCAGTTCCAAAACTAGGGTCAACTAAGCGATCGCCAATAATCGGAATTTCTCTGTGCATAATTGGCAAATTCAAAGTTTTGCCAATCAGGTGTTTATAGCGATCATCTTCCGGGTTGACCGCTACTGCTGTATCACCTAACATCGTTTCCGGTCGAGTTGTGGCTACTTCCAAATAACCAGAACCGTCTGTCAGCGGATAGCGGAAATACCAAAGATTACCATTGACTTCTTTTGGTTCCACCTCCAAATCTGAAACGGCTGATTGGGAAGCTGGACACCAATTAACTAAATATTTACTCCGATAAATCAATCCTGATTCATAAAGCCGGATAAATGCTTCTAATACTGCTTTTGATAAACCCGCATCTAAAGTGAAGCGTTCTCTTGACCAGTCCACGGACACACCTAAACGCCGCAACTGATTAACAATAGTTCCACCAGATTCAGCTTTCCATTGCCAAGCACGTTCCAAAAATTTTTCTCGTCCTAAGTCGTAGCGTGTCTTACCTTCTGCTTTCAGTTGCTTTTCCAGAATTGTTTGGACAGCGATACTAGCGTGATCAGTTCCCGGTAGCCAGAGGGTATTGCGTCCCTTCATCCGATGATAACGGACTAGACAATCAATCAAGGAGCTTTCAAAAGCATGACCCATGTGCAAGCTACCAGTCACATTCGGCGGCGGAATGACAACACAGTAAGGCTCGCCTTGGTGGTGGGGGTCGGCTTGATAAATTTGATGTTCTCCCCAAGAATTTTGCCACTTTGCTTCAGTAGAAAAGGGGTCGTAGAGACTAGGGAGGTTGGGAATAGTTACGGTCATGCTCAGGTTTAGAGTTTGTTACGGCGCTATTAAATTTTGCCACAGGGCTGTAGGGGGTGGGAAGAGGAGAAAATTTCATTTGTCATTATGAGCTATCTTTATAATGAATACATATATTGTCTTAGGGATACTATGAGCTACGTCTTAGGCATTGATGGCGGAGGTAGTAATACTACATGCGTCCTATTAGATAGTAAGCGTCAATTACTGGGTCGTGGCGAAGCAGGTCCTTCTAATTATCAGACTGTTGGTATTGCAGCTACTTTAGAATCTATCCTAGCAGCAATTCAAGCAGCAGTCACTACCACCAATGACGTAAAAATATCCGCTATTTGTTTGGGTTTAGCTGGAATAGGGCGCAAAGCAGATGCGGAAGTTTTGCGAGATACTGTAGATGAATTACAAAATAGTAAGTCCTTACCCATTACTTGGGATCTCCAACCAGCAAATATTCTCATCTGCTCCGATGCTCTTGTTTCCCTAGTCGGTGGAATTGGTGGTGATGTAGGGATTGTTGTAGCAGTGGGGACTGGTTCTATCGTTTTTGGACGAAATCACCAAGGACAGATTAAACGTATAGGTGGTTGGGGTTATATTTTGGGTGATGAAGGTAGTGCGTACAAAATAGCTACATCTGGTATGCAAGCGGCATTAAAATATCATGATGGATTAGGTATGTTTACGCGGTTAGTCGAAGACTTTCAACAACATTTAGATTTAGCTAATATAGAAGACTTGGTAGGAGTTATATATCGTCAAGGATGGGGAGTTAAAGAAATAGCTTCTTTAGCTTCAATTGTAGATTTTGCTGCTGCTGATGGTGATCTAGTCGCTAATCAAATCATTGATCATAATATACAAGAATTGGTAGCAGCTACTTCTTTGGTGATTCCAGCATTATTTGGTTCTGATCCAGATATAGAAGTAGTTACCACAGGAAATGTCTGGTGGAGCAAGTCTAATATGTTCGATAGATTTGCTACCTCATTAGTTAAGGATCATCCCTCAGTTAAAGTGATTCGACCCCGACATGAGCCCGCTTATGGTGCGGGGTTACTCGCTTTACAAAGTTTAGGAGTTGAAATCAACTAAATATATCACCTGACAAGAATTGGATTTTGGCTATTTTGGTAAAACCCAAATGGGATTTCTATATTAAAGTTGATATTTAACCGATCGCTGTTTCCTTAGTGATGATTGAAGTTGAACATTTGAGTAAAATTTACGGTTCTACCACAGCTATTAGCGATGTCACGTTTAGCGTTGAACCAGGAGAGATTTTGGGTTTTTTAGGACCCAATGGCGCGGGTAAAACCACAACTATGCGGATTTTGGCTGGATATTTACCTGCAACTACAGGTACTGCTCGGATCGCAGGTTATGATGTCCATGACGATTCTCTAGCAGTCCGCCAAAGGATTGGTTATTTACCAGAAACTCCGCCACTTTACCCAGAAATGACAGTGGAGGGTTTTCTCAAGTTCGTCGCTAGTATTAAAGGCGTACCAGCAGGCGATCGCTCCCAAAAGGTAGCAGCAGCCATAGAACGCTGTAATTTGTTAGAAAAACGCCAAACGATTATCCGCAAACTTTCCAAGGGATATCGTCAAAGAGTCGGAATTGCTCAGGCGATCGTCCATGATCCGCCAGCAATTATTTTAGATGAACCCACTGTAGGACTTGACCCCAGACAAATTATTGAGGTACGCAATTTAATTAAAAGTCTAGCTGGAAGCCATACAATTATCCTCTCTACTCACATTCTGCCAGAAGTGAGTATGACCTGTAATCGCGTGGTGATTATTAATCGTGGTCAGGTTGTGGCGATGAATACTCCCGAAAATCTGATGACGCAATTAACCAGCGGTTCGGGCTATGATGTAGAGATATCTGGAGAAGTATCCCTAGCTAAACAGGTTATCCAAAATCTAGGGTCTGTCTATCTAGTAGAGTCAATTACCCCAAGCGGAGAAAATCGTTCTTGCTTGCGCGTGATCTCAAAACCAGGAGTAGAAATAGGTCATATAGTTACTTCTGCTTTAATCAGAGCAGGATTTGAAGTATATGAAATCCGGCGTGTCAGCGCTACCTTAGAAGATGTCTTTTTGGAACTGACAACGGAAGAGAAACATCTATCAGTAGAGGTAGAAACAACCGAGTCAGCAGGAGAAGCCGCTTAAAATGCGCATAATACTCGCCAATATCATCGCTATTTATCGTCGAGAATTACAAAGTTATTTTGTCTCCCCTTTGGCTTATGCGATCGCAGCCGTATTTTGGTTTCTGGCTGGATTGTTCCTAGTTATGATTCTTTTAGGTCCAGATGGCATTTTGCCAGTAGTCGCCGCCTATGATTTGCAAGGTCAGCAAATGGGTACACCAGTACCACCAATTGATGTAGCCTATGAATTTGTCCGCGCATTTTTAGATCGTATGGGCTGGTTATTACTATTTGTCTTACCAATCCTATCTATGGGACTTTATGCGGAAGAACGTAAAAGAGGAACTTTAGAGTTATTAGCCACTTCACCAGTGACTAATTGGGCTGTAGCTATAGGTAAACTACTGGGAGTACTTACCTTTTTCACCACGATGGTTGTACCAATACTAGGAACTGAGGTAATAGTTCTTGCTGCGGCGCATCCTCCTGTATCACCGATGCTTCCCTTAGTAGGACATTTAGGTTTAATTTTACTAGCAGCCGCTATGCTATCTTTAGGAATGTTTATTTCCTCCCTTACAGACAGTACATTATTATCGGCGGTATTGACTTTCGCAGTAGTCATATTACTCTTATTCTTTGACTTAATCGCTAAAATAGTTCCTGGAACCATTGGTGAAGCTATCAGTTATTTTTCCTTGATCAAACATTATAACAATTTAGTCCAAGGCATATTTGACACCAGCGCCTTAGTCTTATTCGGTAGTTATATAGTTTTAGGCATTTTCCTCACAGCCCAATCAATAGACGCACTCCGCTTCCAACGCCAATAACCCCTCGTGCTCCCCTGCTCCCCTGCTCCCCTGCTCCCCTGCTCCCCTGCTCCCCTGCTCCTATGATGATTAAGCAATTGATTCAGAAACGACTTTGGCAACTTTTATTTTGGATAGGAATTGTCATATTTATTGCTGGTTTAACCTCTGGACTAGTCTCAGAAAAATGGGGGGTAATATCCCTAGGGTTAGTAATTCTGGGACTGATTCTGAGTGGTTTATCCATCATGGTGAAAATCCAAAGGACTGGTTTCTGGAAGTTTCGCTCCATTCAAGTAAGCGCTAACGCCTTAATAGCCACTTTCGCAGTATTTGCTATTTTAGGATTAATTAACTTTTTAGGTGTACGTTACCATCTACGAGTAGATCTCACAGAAAATCAATTATTTACCCTATCACCTCAAAGCGAAGAACTAGTTCAAAGCTTGTCAAATCCTGCCAAAGTATGGATATTTGCTAAAGATCAAAATTCCCAAGATCTGGAATTATTGAGAGATTATCACCGACAAAACCCCAAATTTCAATTTGAGTATATCGACCCTGAAGCCAGACCAAGATTAGCAGAGAAATTTGGTGTGCGAGATCTCGGACAGGTTTATTTGGAATATGGAGATAAACGCAAATTAGTCCAAACAATAGGTGAAGGTCAACGCCTATCAGAAGTTAGTTTAACTAATCGCTTACAACAAATTCTCAGTCAGACGATTGTCAAAGTTTACTTCCTCCAAGGTCATGGCGAACACCCGCTATCTAACACTAATTGCTTCCAGCAGGAAGATCCATCTAAGACAGTGGTTTGTAAAGGTTCTATTTCCCAAGCAATTCAGGAATTAACAGCTAAGAATTTGGTGACAGCGCCTTTGAATCTCAGTGAAACACAAAAAGTACCTGATGATGCTTCTGTAGTTGTCATTGCTGGTTCACAGAGAGCCTTACTACCAGGTGAAGTACAAGCTTTGGCAAATTATCTGCATCTTGGTGGTAATTTACTGTTGATGATTGACCCTAATACCGACCCGAAAATTGATAGCTTGCTACAAGAGTGGGGCGTGACTCTCGATAATCGGCTAGCGATCGACACATCTGGAGAAAGTTTGGGATTGGGACCCGCGGCTCCTTTGGTCACAGAATATGGTAAACATCCAATTACCAAAGATTTTGGTAACGGAATCTCCTTTTATCGATTAGCTAGACCAATAATTACGCAAAAAGTTGCTAATGTAGAATCTACACCGCTATTGTTTACCAAACCCTATCCAAAAAGTTGGGCTGAAACCGACCAACAAAGTGAAAAATTAGAGTTTCACCCAGGAGACCTGAAAGGACCTCTAGTTCTAGGGGTAGCTTTAACCAAGAAATTAATTACTCCAATTAACCCCAACCCTACACCATCAATAACACCATCACCTCTACCAAGCATTTCCAAGCAAGCCCAGCCTACACCATCAATAACGCCTTTACCTTTACCAAGCATTCCTAAGCAAGTCAAGCTTCCATCCTTACCAACACCCTCAGCTTTACCAAATATTTCCAAGCAAATCAAAGCTTCACCTTTACCTTTACCAGCTATTTCCAAGCAAACCAAGCTTTCACCGTCAACAACGCCCTCACCTCTACCAAGCATTTCCCAGCAAGCTAATCCCTCTCAATCACCATCACCATCTACTACCCAAGCAAAAACCAAAGAATCCCGTTTAGTAGTATTTGGTAATTCAGACTTTGCTACTGATGGCTTATTTCAGCAGCAATTGAATGGAGATGTATTTCTGAATTCAGTCACTTGGTTGAGCCAACAAGACCAAACACCTCTTTCGATTCGTCCCAAAGAACCAAATAACCGACGGATTAACTTATCAACTTTACAAGCGAACGTTTTAACAATATCATCCGTGTTGATTTTACCTTTCATTGGTTTAATAGCAGCATTTGTTGTTTGGTGGATCAGACGGTAGGAGAAAAAATAGGAGTCTGTGAGCGCAGAAGTAGAAAATGTAGGATAAGATCCAAGATCCCACACAGAAATGTTGGTTGGAGCAACAGTCATAGGCTTCAAAGAAGAGTAACCCAACATTATCAATTTAACGCAAAGCATGTTACCTTTGCATCTAATTTACTTAATAAGAGTTACATGAGCAGAACTACAGCCAATTATGACGAAACGTGGAAGGAAGCTCTCAACGAATACCTTCCCAGTTTCTTATCCTTTTTCTATCCTCAAGTTCATGTTTTGATCGATTGGAGTCAACCGCCCGAACCTCAAGAGCAAGAACTTCTCAGGATTTCCGGCTCCACAAAAGCAGGAAAGGGAGTTACTGATAAGATTTTTAAAGTTTGGTTTCTGCAAGATCCCACGCAGTACTTTTATCTTCATATTGAGATACAGGCTCAATACAGGGCGAATCTTAGGAAGCGGATATACAAGTATAACTATCGCATCCACGATATAGACGGGAGAAAGGTACTTAGTCTAGTAATCCTCGGTGATAACGGACCAAGCTGGCGACCTAATTCTTATAAATATGGGATTTTGGATGATGAAGTCACTCTGAAATTCCACTCAATAAAACTGCTGGACTACCTATTTCGGTGGGATGAATTAGAATCTAGCAACAACTTTTTTGCTATCATTGTAATGGCTCATCTGAAAACTTTAGCCACAACACGGAATCTAGCTGAACGGGCTGAGTGAAAATGGGCAATAATTCAAAAAATTTACGAGAAAGGCTGGGCGGATAGAGACATCATTAAAGTTTTTGATGTTGTTGATAAAATGATGACTTTACTTAAACCAGCACAAGCAGAATTGGCTGCTAAGATCAAACGCTTAGAAGAGGAGAAAAAAATGCCACTAATTAGCCCAACCGTAGAACTAGCAAGAGAAGAAGGTGAGCAGATTAACTGGGAGCATGTCACTTTTGTTTAGTGTCCTGAAGTTTTCGCCATTTCACAACTCCCGTTTTGTAACCTCTTTCCAGTAAGGGTTCCAAACAGAGTGTTTTTAGGTGACGAAAACTTTCTGACAATAACAATACTGCATTTGATGATCCTAGAGTTCAGTATTAAATGAGGTATATTAGAGGAACTAGCAGTACTGAAGATTTTTACAGCAGCCGTCCCAAAGTTGAATATTGTATTGATAGGGAATAGGCGGTCTAGACTTGGGTTCCGTCTGAAATTCGATATGCAAAATTTGAGCTTCTGTTTGCAGGAATACTACAAAATCAGCCCGAATTGGTTCTATGCTCAATTCCGTGTTTAATACTTTAACTCTACTCGGTTCTTCGCTAAGTAACCAAGTCGCAAACTCTAGGGGATATTTTTCAGCTATTAGTTTACAAACATTATCAAAACTCATTTGTCAAAATTCTCTACTATATTACTTGATACTCTTCCTAAAAAAGCTTGGATGTTTTCCACAACCTCCATAGTATTTTCCCAATGAATGCTATGTGCAGCTTGAGAAATTATTTTTATATTACTATATTGACATTGGCGATGCATCTGATGACCGATAGAAACAAATTTTTCGTCTGCTTTCCCAACTAATAACAGTAACGGTACATGATTATTTTTCAGACTTTCCCACAATGAAGGTTGCTGTCCAGTACCGATGAATTGCAGTGATTTGGCTAACTCTTCCGGGTGGTTTTTTAGGCGACTTTCCAAGATTTCTGGATATCTTGGATGGTTTTTCAGATTGCCAAAAATTGCTTGGTTATACCAATGATTGAGAAAATTAGCAAAGCTACTTTTTTCCACACACTCGCTCAACTTTCTGGCTATTTGGCGATCGCTTTGTCTTCTAGCTAATCTTTCTGTATCTGTAGCTAGACCAGGAGAAGCTGATAACAAAATCACCCGAATAAATCTTTGGGGAAAATTTAAAGTCAGGTATAAAGCCAATCTTCCTCCCATAGAATAACCAAGCAAAAAACATTGGCTAATCTTTAATTCATCTAATAATTGGATTATTCCTAATGCAGTATACTCCATTTTGTAATATTCATCTTCCCCCAAAAGCAGAGTTTTACCATGTCCAGGTAAATCAATGTTCAGATAAGAGAAATCATCAGATAGTAATTTAATTACTGCATCGAACTCATCCAAATTTCCCATAAAACCATGTAAAAAGACAATTAAAGGTTTAGCAGGATTAAGAGTTAAAGAATAATGAAAACGACACTTCTGCATAATTAGTGCATAGGTTGAATAAACCTACCATTATATTTCTTGTATGCTCGTCAAATTTAAGACATAGAATCCCAAACAAAAACTCAAGCAAAAACTAAGGTAAAAACCTATCTAAAGCGGCTTGGAGTAGCTGAATTTCCTTCTCTATATTGCCGTTTTTAGCAGCTCTAGTAATACACTCATTTAAATGTTCGTCTAAAACTATGCGTGCTACTCGGTCTAAAGCACCTCTGACAGCAGCAATTTGGAGTAAAACATCCGGACATGGGCTATTTTGTTGTACCATAGTTTTGATACCACGTATGTGTCCTTCTATGCGTGAAAGTCGATTGACAATCCGGCGCAGAGATTCTTCACTGTGAACATGAGCGTGATCGGATGCGTCTGGATCATGGCTATGATTTATCTGGTCTTGAAGAAGATCATCGCTACTATCATGCAAACCAGGATTACTTTCGGGAGATACATATAATGTTTCTGAAGTTGAACTGTTGGAACCATCCATAAAATCAAACAAGGTTACAGTATTAATCTGATCCTAAACCGAACTATTCGGTTAAGGCTAAAAATCCTTTATTTAGGTTATCCGAACCATATTGACTGTACTTTGTGATTTAAAGTTAAGCTAAAGTTTAGGTAGATGAGAAAACTTCTATCTGTAGACATAGAATGACTGTAGATAGGTTGATTACTAGTCACTCAGATTTACGCTTCTAGATTAGGTTTTAATTATGCAACTTGCTAAACTAGTTAGTCCGATAGGTCAACTTCTGACCAAATTTGTTGCTACATTTTTGGGAGTTGTACTGATATTTGCTTGCTTACAGGTACTACCATCACAAGCTGAACCTGCTCCTAGTTTCCCATTGACTCAGAGTAAATCCTCTACAGCATCTATTGGTACTATTAGCTTTGTTGCAGAAGCAGTGAAGCGTGTAGGTCCGGCTGTTGTCAGGATTGATACTGAAAAAACTATTACTCGTCCTGTGTATCCCTTCGCGGAAGACCCTTTTTTCGGACGTTTTTTTGGTGATTCGTTCCCTGAACAATCTCCGACTGAGCAATTACGAGGTTTAGGATCTGGATTTATTATTGATAAATCTGGGTTAATCTTGACTAATGCTCATGTGGTTGATCAAGCTGACAAAGTTACAGTCAGATTAAAGGATGGTCGTACTTTTGAAGGTAAAGTCAAAGGCATTGATGAGGTTACAGATCTAGCTGTGGTTAAAATCAATGCTGGGAGCAATCTACCTATTGCGCCTCTAGGTGTTTCCCATAATCTACAAGTGGGAGATTGGGCGATCGCTGTGGGTAATCCTTTGGGCTTTGACAATACTGTAACCTTGGGAATTATTAGTACCCTGAAACGTTCTAGCACCCAAGTGGGAATTACCGATAAACGCTTGGATTTCATCCAAACTGATGCAGCTATCAACCCTGGTAACTCTGGTGGTCCCTTATTAAACTCTCAAGGAGAGGTAATTGGGATCAACACTGCTATTCGCGCAGACGCTATGGGAATTGGGTTTGCTATCCCCATTGATAAAGCCAAAGTAATTGCTGCTCAATTACAGCGAAATGGTAAAGTTGCTCACCCCTATTTAGGTGTGCAAATGATCACATTAACTCCAGAACTGGCTCAACAAAACAACTCTAACCCCAATTCCGCTATTCAGATCCCTGAAGTTAATGGTGTTTTAGTTATGCGAGTTGTGCCTAATTCTCCTGCTGCTAAGAGTGGAGTCCGTCGTGGTGATGTCATTTTACAACTTGACGATCGCCCGATTACGACTGCTGAACAGCTACAGAACTCTGTGGAAGAAAGCGAATTAGGACAAGTGTTAAAAATGAAAGTACAACGTGGTAACCATATACAAGTACTTTCCATTCGCACAGCCGAGCTACAAGATCTTTCTTAGAGTCGTAGGGGCGCAAGGCCTTGCGCCCCTACAGTGATTAATCAAAGCACCGAACTGACTTTTAGCCTTTTAAACATAGCCTCTCTAGCTTTCACAGCCAAGCTGTCTTCTAGCGGTTCCAAGTGAATTTCCTGCTGATATTTAGATCGTAAAGCTGTTTGGATCAGCCAATCAGCCACAAAAGGGTTTTTAGGTAACAATGGTCCGTGGGAATATGTGGCGATCGCATTCCGATAAAATGCGCCTTCTGTCCCATCTTCGCCATTATTCCCTAATCCATAGACTACTTTACCCAAAGCTTCCACTTGACCTAACCTTGTTCTACCGCCATGATTCTCAAACCCGACTAAATATGGTTTAGTCCCCATGATTTTTGCCAGTTCTGCGGCTAAACGCACAGCAGTTACCTCAATGACTAAGTTCCCAATACAGCGTTTGACATTTTCCCCTGGATGAACGGAAACTAAATCCAGAATTCCTAAACCTTCTATTCTAGTTCCCCATCCTGGCTCGTAATAATGTCCGAGTAATTGGGGAGAACCACAGGTGAACACTCCTGGCGTACCATCAGAGATTTTATCGCGAATAGCATCAGCTTTTTCACCGCGTAAATCACGCATCACTATTTCTTGTTGACGGTCTTGTGCGCCTCCACCAACTATAATATCTACAGATTTGATGTCTTTAGCTGTGGTGTTTTCGTCTAAAGGTAGAACTCGGACATTATATCCCCGCCATTGGGCGCGACGCTCTATAGTAATTACATTGCCGCGATCGCCATATGTACTCATGAGATGGGGATACAACCAACCAACGATAATTTCCATTTTTATAACTAACTAACCGGTAAACTCTCTATTTAAACAGAACCATTCAACGTGGATTCAATGTTATCTTAAGTTCCCCCACTTTTTCGCTATGTTCAGCCCATAAATCAGGAAGATTCATATGGCTTGATTTTTATAGGGACTAGTGATAAAAGCATAGTTGAGAAAATAAAAAAAGGCAAAAGTCTTGATTTAAGATATAAAACAGTCTACATCTTCATACAGGAAAGCAATATGGCACGAGTAATCATTGTTGGAGCCGGTGGAGTAGGAAACGTTGTTGCACACAAATGTGCGGCACAAGAAGAGTTTTCCGAGATTCTTCTGGCTAGTCGGACAGTGGATAAATGCGATCGGATTGCTGAACGCATTGGTTCACCAAAAGTGAAGACGGCTGCGCTTAATGCAGATTATGTAGAAAATACAGTGAAACTTCTGGAAGAGTTTCGACCTGATATTCTGATCAATGTAGCGCTTCCCTATCAAGACTTAGTGCTAATGGATGCTTGTCTACAAACAGGAGTTAACTATCTTGACACAGCAAACTACGAACCTCCTGACCAAGCAAAATTTGAATATAGTTGGCAGTGGAAATATCAAGAGCGCTATCAAAATGCTGGAATTACTGCGATTCTCGGATGTGGTTTCGATCCGGGAGTAACAGGAGTTTTTACAGCTTATGCTCTCAAACACTACTTTGACGAAATTCACTATCTGGATATCGTTGACTGTAACGCGGGAAATCATGGTCAACCATTTGCTACCAATTTTAACCTAGAAATTAATATTCGTGAAATTACCCAACCAGGCAAATATTATGATGATGGTAAATGGGTAGAAGTACCTGCTTTGTCAATTCATCGCCCCATACCTTATCCAGAAATAGGAGAGAAAGAATCCTATCTGCTCTATCACGAAGAACTGGAATCTCTGGTTAAACATATTCCCACCCTCAAAAGAGCGCGTTTTTGGATGACGTTTTCCCAGAGTTATATCAATCATCTGCAAGTTATACAAAATCTTGGGCTGACACGCATCGATCCAGTTGATTATGCAGGAACCAAAATAGTACCGTTACAGTTCCTCAAAACTCTCTTACCAGAACCCTCAAGTTTAGGGGAAAATTACACAGGACAAACATCTATTGGTTGTCATATTCGTGGGATCAAGGACGGGAAAGAGCGTAACTACTACATATATAATAATTGTGATCATGCCGAGACATATCAAGAAGTAGGTGGACAAGCAATTGCTTACACTACGGGTGTTCCTGCAGTAATTGGTGCATTAATGGTGGTGAAAGGGATTTGGCAAAAGCCGGGAGTATTTAATGTAGAGCAGTGTAATCCAGATCCATTTATGCAGTTATTACCTACCCTTGGTTTACCGTGGCATGAGGTAATCGATAGTACATCACCTTTCGAGTCAGCAGCGGAATTACTTAAATGAGCGAAGCAGTCTTAACAAATATTCCATCGCCTTGTTTTGTTTTGGAAGCAGCACGTCTAGAACAAAACCTGGCAGTTTTTGCAAGAGTGCAACGAGAAGCACCTGTGAAAATACTTCTTGCTCTCAAAGGATTTTCCTTGTTTCATAGTTTTCCATCGATCGCCAAGATACTTGGGGGAGCTTCTGCTAGTTCTATTTGGGAAGCACAATTGGCTGCGGAGGAATTTGGTGCGGAAGTTCATGTATATTCTCCTGCTTACCGCGATCAGGATATACCAGGAATTATGCGCTATGCTTCTCACATAACCTTTAACTCAGTCAATCAGTGGGAAAGATTCAGTCCTCTAATTCAGCGATCGCCTACTCCACCATCAATGGGACTGCGGATCAACCCCCAATATTCCCCTGTGAAAACCAAGATGTATAATCCTTGTGAACCATCTACCCGTCTTGGTGTTTCTCCAGAACATCTTGGCGATAAGTTACCGCAGGGAATAGATGGTTTTTTATCCCACAACTTATGCGAAAGTGATTCCGAGGCGTTGTCCAAAACTCTCACCAACATAGAACATTTTTTTGGGCATTTATTACCACAGCTAAAGTGGCTGAATCTTGGTGGTGGTCACTTGATGACAGCAAAATGGTATGATGTTGCACATGCTATTGAAATATTAACCAAGTTCCATCATCGTTATCCTCATATTCAACTGATTTTGGAACCAGGTTCGGCGATCGCCTGGGAGACTGGATTTCTCCTCAGTACCGTATTAGATATAATTCCTACGTCTGAGGTGACAAATGTCCTCTTAGATGTATCATTTACAGCCCATATGCCTGATTGCTTAGAAATGCCCTACAAACCTGTAATCCGAGGAGCTCGCGAACCACAGCAGGGAGAAAAAGCATATCGCATGGGAGGATCAAGTTGTTTAGCTGGGGATTTTCTGGGTGATTATACCTTTGAACGGGAATTATCAATCGGCGATCAGCTGATTTTTGAGGACATGATGCATTACACTATGGTAAAAACCACCATGTTCAATGGAGTAGTACATCCATCAATTGGTACGCTCAAACAAGATGGTACGTTTGAGTTATGGCGACAGTTTTTTTATGAAGACTACCGAGCCAGACTTGGTTGAACCAGAGATGCTAAATCATTTTATCTAAAATCAACCTTCATCGGAGCTTTCCTGTCTCCGTCGAGTTTGTTTGTGTTCCAGATTTAATTGCGAAGACAGTGCAACTACGAACTAAATACATTTTATTAAAAGAATATGAGTCGTAGTCTGTTACATCGCTTTTATCAAATGGCGAGTATAAATATTCTCGCCATTCTTACTGAACCCTTGGCCGGTTTAATTGCTACTGCTTTTTTAGGACATCTCCCAGAAATTAATGATTTTGCTGGAGTTAATTTAGCCAGTATTTTATTCAACTATATTTTTGAGACCATGTTCTGTTTAAGAATCTCAACCACTGCTTTAACCGCACAAGCTGTTGGGAGAAATGAACGCGAAAATCTATTGCTAGTAGGAATTCGCAGTGCTTTTGTAGCTTTAGTTGCAGGTGTGATGATTGTCCTATTACAATATCCTTTGGGAGTATCAGGATTTAATCTCCTAAATATATCTCCAGAACTAGCAAAGAGTGGATTGTCTTATTTTTATACTCGTATTTGGGGAACACCTGCTGTTTTGCTTAATTTCGTCATCATTGGTTGGTTTCTAGGAAGAGAAGAAAACATCAAAGTTTTCGTCTTAACTGGAATTGGCAATATAACTTATGTAGTACTGAGCTATCTAACAATTATACAATGGGGATGGGGAAGTCAAGGAGCTGGATTATCACAAGCATTTAGTGAATATTTAATATTATTAATAGGTTTAATTCTCATGATTGGCTCTATTGAATGGCAAATTATGCCAGGAGTTATCCAAAAGTTTTGGGATATTTCTGCTTTCCGAGCTACTATTTCATTTAATCGTGACCTACTACTTAAATCCTGCATTCAAATATCTGTTTGGGCAATTTTCTTTTTTCTGAGTACAAACTTGAGAACTGAAATCTTATCTGTAAATACCTTACTTCAGCAAGTAATCTTTTTCGTTATGTGCATAATTGAGGGAGTAGGAATTGCTACAGAAACATTAACTGGAAATCTTCAGTCTCAACCAGATAAAGCACAACTGCGAAGAATCTTGCAAATATCTTTATTATTTAGTACTCTCATAGGATTTTTCAGTTCTGTAGCGTGTATTTTCTTCCCAGAAGTGATCTTTGGATTATTGACTAATCATCATGAAATCATAGATTTAATTAAAATTTATGTTCCTTGGTTATTTCTTGTTTTAGTTTTTTTCTCAATTTCTTGGATTTTAGAGGGATACTTTACAGGATTAGGAAATGGGAAAGCCTCACTTAATGCATCTGTGATAGCAATTTTAGTAGGATTTGCACCCACAGCATTTTGGGCATGGATCAATCACGATAATCATATTTTATGGCTAGCAATATCAGCATTTATGCTGACTAGGATGATTGTGCTTTTAGCCCAACTTTTAGGAACTACTAGCGATTCTACTATTGATATTAACCAAATATGACATTCATTTCTAGGGAAACCTGAATCAAGCAACGATTTTAGACATTCCTCCGATGACCTGAATCGTTACCAGGATTTTGCAGAACACCATCCTTAATATCTATAGCTTTCCAGATAGTTAAATCTTCTTTCCAAGCTGGCTCTCCCGCTATAATAGTACCAATACAAGGCAACAAAGCCTTACTGATTTCGTAAGTTGATTCTCGCCATAAATAGCTGGGGCTATTATCAACTCCATAATAAATTACTCCTTGTCCTACTTCCAGAAATGGTTGACTGAAGGATGTGTATTTGCCAAATTCAAATTGTGCTGGAATATCTAAGGAAGCGTCAATAATCACAGTCCCCGGTTTAAAATATTTCAATTCTTCATGGGAAATGAATCTAACCAATGATGGCGGATCTTGCAGACTGCAATTAACAATTATATCATATTTAGCTAATTCTTCAACTAGTAAATAATCTTTATTTGTTGTCACGGGGACTAAATAATTCCTATCAGGAAAAGCCACACATTCATATTGATAGTAATTTACGCCAGAAATGGGATCTTGCAAATCACTGTATTTGCGGCGAGTAAATATAGTGACATCTGTATGACCTAATTTATCTAAAGCAGAAATTGCGCCTCGGGCTGTATTACCAAAACCAAGCACAGCAATAGATTTAGGGGTTTTATCGCCGGTAATTATATTTAGCTGTTCTAAGCAATGCGAAACACTACAATAGCCTCCAAATTCATTATTCTTGTAAAAAAGACGTTTGATCGGAGTTGTTTCATCTTGCCAAAAATAGGCAAATTCAAAAGAGATGAAAGTCATTTTTTTATCTATTGCAGTCTGCTTTAATGCGTCATTAGAACTATAATCTAGCCAGCCAAGAAGAATTTGGTTTTCTTGAAAAAATTGCAAATCTTGTTTAGTCGGTTTTAAAAGTATAACTGCTTCACATTTTTCAAATAAAGTTTGACGGGGTACAATATTTTTTACATGTTGCTGCAAAAAATCTGAGTTGACTCCAAAAATTTCACCATATGTTTCTTCGAGAAATAAGTGATCTCTAACTTTAGCATCCAGATCAGCTAAATGTTCTGGATGAATGGGAAGACGGAATTCATGGTCTTTAAAAGAAGTCGCACAAACCCCAAGGTTTAAATTATTATCAGCCATCATACGTAATTAACATTTTGTAAAAAGAGATACGCAGTATGCGTTTGTTTCTTACCCCATGTTTACAATAGTATAATATGATGGCTGAGAATTAATCCAGGACAATACAAAAAAGCGTCATCGAGGACATGAGTTACTCAATTCTCTCATAGCACCAATATAGTTTTTTGTCTAGCTATATCCAATCCTAGATCGCAATATACCTGAATTAAAAGTAATTTTACTGAATTAAACTAGGGGATGTGAGGACAAAAACATCCCTAGTGCCTATCGCTGAATTTTCTGATTTGATTGGAGTAGTAAAGTGAAAAAAATCATGATCATTCACCAAAAGCAATTCTCCTGGTTGAAGAATTTTGTTAAACACAGGCTTTTCTTTTTTTCCACTATATAAATGAGTTTCACCACCTTGAATATTATCTCTCCCAACAGCAAATATGCCAATAAAATCAGTTCCATCCTGATGGATACCTTCTGGCGCTGGATTTCCGAGACTATTTAGGGAGCAGCTAGTTCTAATTTGGTGAACTCCAATTTCTACTTCTGGGTGGAGTTTACAAGAATCACAGAATGCTAATACTAAGGTTTTAAACGCCTCTAGTTCTACCAGTTTATCTTCTAGTTCAGCAAATTCTCGTTGGATATCACCCAATAAAGGATTATATTCCTTCCCTTGGAAGAGATACCCATGAGGTAGCTTGAGCAAATTTCCATCAGTAACTGTCAACCGCGATAGTCTTCTAGACCGATATTTACCTTTAATATAAGGATCGATAGGCAAATTTTGAAAAAATGGTTGTAAACTTTCAGTATTAACCGATTTGACTTTTCTTAAGGTGAACAGAAAAGCATATTCTAATTCTGTTGCAGAAGAAACCTGTTGCATGAGGATTCATCTCCTGTCATTTTCCAATCCTCCCTGTTGATCATAGATACTAAGCTATGGGAGGTTTATGATTAGCTTAATAATATAATATTATAGTACTATTTATAGAATTTCCGTAAACTTAATCACCAAATTTCAGATTTAAGACTATCTCTATGGGATATCGTATTTGCTATTATTATGTAATAATTTTGACAAAAAACATGGCTAACGAGAAAAAATGACAGATTGGCTTTATCGCTACCCTACTTTATATCCGGGAATTTTATTGCGGCGTTATAAGCGGTTTTTGGCGGATATTCAATTAGCTTCTGGAGAGATAGTAACTGCGCACTGTCCTAATACAGGTCCTATGACAGGAGTTTGTCAGATAGGTAGTTCTGTCCAATTATCTCCTAGCCATAATCCTCAGAGAAAATTGGCTTACACCTGGGAATTGATTCAAGTAAATCAGCCAAAACTTACTTGGGTGGGAATCAATACATCTTTACCAAACCGCTTAGTTAAGTTAGCGCTACAGCAGCAAATTTTTCCTGAATTGGGAAAATACGACCAAATTAAATCAGAAGTAGTTTACGGACAAGATAAAAAAAGTCGTGTAGATTTCTATTTAACTGGTGATCCTGTATCTGAAACAGTTTCCCAACCAATATATTTAGAGGTGAAAAACACAACTTGGTCCGAGGGAAACTTGGCTTTGTTTCCTGACACCGTAACTACAAGAGGACAAAAGCATTTGCGGGAATTAATGGCGCTTTTACCGCAAAATAGAGCTGTCATGCTCTATTTTATTAACCGAGGTGATTGTTCAGAATTTTCACCAGGCGATCGCGCTGATCCTACATATGGTAGACTGTTGAGGGAAGCGATCGCCAAAGGCTTGGAAGTACTACCCTGTCGATTTGATGTTTCTCCCACAGGTATTCGTTATCTAGGCTTGGCCAAATTGATCATCTAGGCTGATAGTTGATGTTGGCTGAGAAAAGTATCTACTTCTGCTGCGGTTGGTTGAGAAGCGATCGCCCCTGGCTGGAGAGTAGTCAAAGCTCCCACAGCACTAGCATAAGTTATAATCAACTTTGTGGTAGCTGGGTTCCGTAAGCTGTGAATTCCAGATTTAATCAATTGGTGAATAAATCCAGCTAAAAACCCATCTCCCGCACCAGTTGTATCTACCACATCTACAGCAAATGCAGGTAGCTTACCCTCATATTCTCCTAAACAATAAGCACAGCCATGTTCACCATCTGTGACTAAAACTCCTTCTGGAGAATTGAGGCGAAAAGTAATCACTCCAGGGTCAGCAGTTTCAAATAGCCATATAGCTTCTTCTTTAGTCAGTTTGATAAAATCAAAGCGATGTAACAATGCCAAAATTTTTTGTCGAGCAGTTGCAACATCATTCCAGAAGACTGGTCGCCAGTTCACATCCAATATAATCTTGAGGTTGTACTGTTCAGCTAAATCTAAAGCTCTTAATATCGCTTTCTCACTTTCGGGATAAGCTAATTCTAAAGTCCCTACAACTAGGAATTCTGCTGATTCAAACAACTTGATCGGTAAACGACTTGCTTGTAAACGCGTATCAGCAAATTCATCCGTGCTATAACTGCCAAATCCAGCAAAAGAGCGATCGCCATCCAGCGATCGGACAACATAAACCTGTCTTGTTGGAGCTGTAGGATGATATTGTACTCCAGTGATGTTGACATTTTCTGTTTGTAAAAGCTGAATCAAAGTATCTCCTGGTTGGTCTTCACCCACAGCACCAATAAATGCTGCTGGAGTTCCCAGCTTCACCAAAGCACAAGCCACATTAGCTGGCGCTCCTCCTGGGTAAGGAGTCCAGGATTTTACCTCTGGCAATGTTAGCCCTAATTGATCAGCTAGACAATCAAACAAAACTTCACCAAGGCACAAAACACGGGGATTAGTCATCTGTCTTTATAGTGGCTATAGTTTAAACATAAAGGGTGTCCCTCATTTTTCCAATTTAGTATAACTACTAAAAAATCCACATAAATTTTGGATAACGGTATTGTTGGAAACATTTGTCATGCGTTACCTCCAAAAGAATCTTCTAAAATGGGAGAGAAGGATATGAGTACATATACCAAGGGAGGAAAAACAAGTCATGGCTACTAGTGAGTCTGAGACCGCGATTAGTCTGTCAGACAGAGAACTGCAAATTATCGACTTAGTTGCTAATGGCTTAACTAACCAAGAAATTGCAGAAAAACTGGAAATTAGTAAACGCACGGTTGATAACCATATCAGCAACGTTCTGACTAAAACCAAGACCGACAACCGAGTAGCTTTAGTTAGATGGGCTTTACTGTGGGGGAAAATTTGTTTGCATCACGTCAACTGCTGTCCTCTTCCCCATCAAAAAGATCAGTCTAATTCCTAGTCCAAATATTCAGTAGAAGCCTATTGCTCCCGTTTTGAGGTTTGCTGATTGTTCTCCTCCTCACGCCCTTTTTCAGTGTGAACCTCTACCAAAAGTTACATTTTTTGCATAGGCAGAACCGAATCAGAATTCATCTCAAAATTCAGCTTTATTATAGGAGTACGGATTGCTCCGCACTCCCTTACTCTATAATCATTTATTATCAGGGTGGAAAGTCACCAGCGATTAGAGCTACATTTAAAGGAAATTATTTTGCTCCATAAGTTAAAGGAGCTAATAAGGGATTTAGGGTGAGGGCGAAGTTTACAAACAGTCTCTAACTCATAAAAATCCCGTATTCTGAATCCCGCAGTTTCTTTTTGATCAAATAATCATTCAATGCGCCAACTTTACTTCCTCCTACCAGGGACAGATAAAAAATTTGCTTGTGGTGGTCTTTGGGCAGAGATTAAAGCACTCAATCTAGCTCAACAGATATGCAATGCTGAGATTGTAACTTACCGTCAAAGGGAAACAGACAAGTTGTTTCTCGATGACTTATTGCGAGACGAAAATCTGCAAAACTTAGATGAGGTAATTTTTGTCATTGCTTGGGGATTTGATATTCCTCGGCTGGTTGTGAAGTTAAAAAATTGCCACGTTGTTTATCACGCTCATAGTGCTGGCTATAAATTTAACTTACCATCTAGGATTCCGATTATTACCGTGAGCAGAAATACAATGGGTTACTGGGGACAGAAATCACCCAATTCGCTGATTTACTATTTACCTAATCAGATCTCACCAGAATTTACCAATTTGCATCTAGACCGAGATATTGACGTTTTAGTCCAAGCGCGGAAATCTTCTGAATACTTACTTCAACAGTTAATTCCTCTATTACAACAGCACTGTAAAGTCTTAGTTGTAGATTCCTACATTGAGGATTTACCTAAATTATTCAATCAGGCGAAGATCTACCTGTATGATTCCGCTGAATATTGGGCGCAACAGGGAGTGAGTGAAGGATTTGGCTTACAACCAATGGAAGCACTTGCTTGTGGATGTCAAGTTTTCTCTAGCATCAATGGTGGACTATCTGATTATTTAGACCCTGGATTTAACTGCTATAAAATTGCTGGTTATTCGCAAGAGTACGATTTGTATCGAATTATTCAGGCGCTAAAATCTGCAAATCCTCTAACTTTACCGACTGAATTTTTCCATGAATATCGCAGAGACAATATTATCCATCGCCTGACTGTTATTTTATTAGAAATAAATGATTTTTTTGACCATCAGCAGACTAATCCACCAACAATTCGCAATTTATCTAGGCTACAACTAGTTAAATTATTTACACAGAATGTTGTACGCAAGCTGAGAAAAAAATATTTTCTATAAAACCACATTGATCGTAACCGTTCACAGAATAAATGTCGAGCTTTACTGTCGGGGAGAAGGAAGAATGTGACTTTACTATCCTTATGGAGATGGGGAGACTATCGCCTTATCCAGCGTTGATTTTGACTTACCGATGGAATTGTTCTATCAAGACGTTGTGTTTTGAAACCTGAGCGCAAAAACTTATCACTACCAAATTATGAGGAGTACTCTTTCATTCGGGGATTTAAGCCAAATAAGGTCAAAAGCGCGATCGCTCCCAATACTATGGGCGCAGCTACTTCAAACCCACGCATATCCTTATAACCCTGGTCAATAGAGATTTTAAAAGCATCATCATTAATGTTAAAAGTTTCATCATTGGCCTTCCTAAATAGATCAAAAGCCCCAATTGATTCTTCTGGGTTTTGACCTATACAGAGAGCGATCGCTTCTTGATGTTTTCCCATACGCTCCAACAGACGGATTTTTAGATCAATTTCCACATACTTCCCAAAAGTAGAAAGCATTTTTAATGCAGCCTCTTTTTCGCCAGTAAAGGTAATATTATTCAATTCATCAGCGATGAAACCTGTAAAATTTGCGATCTTGTTGATCCTACTTCCTGGTGTATTTGCTGTTAGTTCTTCTACTACATTTTCATAAGTTTTACCATTAGGTAGCTTAACTATTTTAGCAATATAGTTATTAAAATCTTGTTCATATTTAGCTGCAAAACTGGGATCGAGTAAATAGCGACCCTGAGCAGCATTAGAACTATAAGCAGTATATCTAGCTTCTCGTAATACATACATAGAATCGAAAGCATCTTCCTTAGCACTTTTGAGATTTTTATCAGCAGAAATAAATGCACCAGATGCGTAAGCGAGAAAAGCCATACTCATCCCTGTTGCTAATATCAATAAAGGATTGAAAGTACGACGCATCCGAAAACCAATAAATAACTGTAATCCGAGTAATATTCCAATGAGTATGAAACCAGAAATAAAAATCAGGAATAAAGATAACTGAGCAGATGATTTTTCCCTAGTATACGTCTCTTGTAAAGCATTTAAATTTACACGATCTAAATCATCAGATGCGGGGAAAAGTTTTTGATCCAAAATTAGCAAAGCTTCTCGGTAAGAAAGAAGAGCATTATTAATATCACCTTGTGTGTGAAAATCTTGTGCCTGTTGAATTTTACCTAAGTATTTACCAAACCACCACTGCATGGTTTCAATAGGCTTTTGCTCTTTTTCACCATAGGTAATATTATGAGCAGCAGCAACTAATCTTTCAGTAACTGCTTTATATCTCTCTTCATAACCACTAACAAAAGTTTTACTTTGATTGGGTGGTACTAGAAGTTCTTTAACCGCATAAGCATCCATACCTGCAATAGCATCTTTGAAGCGTTGGGCTGTGACTATGCTAGGGGTAGAATCTTCACCAACAGTTTTGATAGCTTTTCTTTGCTCATTAATGGCACTGATAGTAGTAATCAACGTTAATATACATCCGCCCCAAATAAACCATAAAAATAGTTTGAGTATTTGCGGTGTCTTCAAAGTTCTCAAATTACTAATGGTTTTTATTGAAATAATATCCATAATTACAACCTCATTCACTTAATTCTTGAAGATGTTTTTTCGCAATAAAAATAGCTAAAGTATTATCAAGAGGGGCTACAAGTTTACCTATAATTGCCAACATACTATAAAAACGTGCTATTACGTCTTTTTTATCATGAGAACTGACATCCATTAATACCACAATTAACGTAATACTCAACAAAAACCATAATAAGGGTTTCCAACGTCTTGTATAAATATAACCTCCAATAGGAATAACAAGAGAAATTAAGACAACAACTACTATATTTAACCTAGAAAGACGCACAATATTTTCAGCTCTTTTGCGTTCTTCTTGATCATTAATTGAATCAATATATTGCTGTAAAATGTATTGATCTGTGTTATCTTCTGACACTTGATATTTACTAGCTTTTATTGGAATATCTCCAAGAAATATATCATATTTCACCAATATTTTTGCTAATTAAACTCAATTTTAAACACAATCATTGTAGATTAAACACTGTTTAGTGTAAGTTTACTATTGTTTTTAATAGCACAGTGGAAAAGATAAACATGACTAAACACAATTTTGTTATAATTGCTACATTAATGTAAGTCTTATCAGCAAGGAAGGGCTAGAAGATGCTGGTCGAATATGGGAATAGCTGGGGAAGTAGCAGCACTAGTATTGAAAATATTGTAGACTCAAGAAAAGTCCTTAGTAATAGCCGATCACAACTCACACTATGACCACCGCACCTCTAAGCTGGCAAGAACTAGAAACCCTCACGGACTATCAAATAGATACTGTTAATGGTCTTACTAACGCTAAATCCCGATTGCGCTTGTTTGGACATAAGGAATCTGATGTGCGGGTGATATTGTACCGCGATCGCCATGCTTGGTGTCCTTACTGTCAAAAAGTTTGGTTATGGTTAGAGGAAAAACAGGTCCCCTACCGCATCGAAAAAGTCACAATGTTCTGCTATGGAGAAAAAGAAAGTTGGTATAAACTTAAGGTTCCATCAGGAATGCTCCCTGCGATCGAGCTAGATGGGCGGATTATTCGGGAAAGCGATGACATTTTGCTCGCTTTAGAAAAAGTTTTTGGTTCATTGAACCAAGGAATGGAAGACCGTGTGGTTATTCCTCTACGTCAATTAGAAAGACGTTTATTTAGAACTTGGTGTACTTGGCTGTGCTATCCGGTAACTTCTGCTGAACAAGAACAACGCAACCGAGAACAATTCATTACAATGGTGGCTAAAGTTGAGGAGGCTTTGGGACGTACCCCAGGACCTTATTTTTTAGATACTTTTGGTATTGCGGATGTCATCTTTACACCCTATGTCGAACGGATGAACGCCAGTCTTTACTACTATAAGGGCTATTCTCTGCGAGAGGAAAATCCCCGCTTAAGTGCATGGTTTACAGCGATGGAAAGCCGTCCCACCTACCGTGGGACTCAGAGCGACTTTCACACCCACGTACATGATTTACCACCACAGATGGGGGGTTGTTGGGAAAATGGTGACCCCCAGGCGTTACTCAATCAAGCACGGGTAGATTATGGTCCTTGGTTTGGGTTACCAGATGTTACTTATCCAGAACCTGAAAACTCCCGTATCGAAGCACTTCACCGAGTTATCGAACACCGCAAAAATATTATCCGAGTCAATCCCTTAGAAGATCAGTTGTTTGATCAAGCCCTGCGTTGTGCTTTAACACAGATGATGACTAGGGAAGATTGTGTCCCTCCATCGGGTTCTGATGTCGCTCTCCGATATTTGCGCGATCGCATTAGCGTACCACGAGATATGTCTATTTACGCAGCCAAGAGATTAAGGGAAGCTTTGGAGAAAACCGCAGCTCTTGTAGGTGATGGACAGCCAGATCCCATTCCCACTAAGCATCGACTAGATCAAGACCCGTCTAATTTTGTCAGAAAGTAGGATAGCAACTACTTTATCTTACATGGAATTATTCATTGAGGAAAGTCACACCTTCGTAAAGTAAGTCAATCCCACAACTAAAATCCAAACTGTTAATATTGATTGTATCTCCCGCAATGTATGGGTAATACAGCCACGTTTTCCCTTCACCACGTCGGTAGGATTCTACTCCAATTTTTTCCGACTCGATGAGAATATATTCCTGTAATGTGGGTATAGTCCGATAAAATAGGAATTTCTCACCTCTGTCTTTTCTTTCTGTATTCGGAGAAAGTACTTCGATAATTAATTTGGGATATTGAATAGACTGACGAGCATTCAAGTCACGTTGATCACAGCTAACAATGATATCTGGATAGTAATAGGAATTTTTTAAACTGACTTGTAATTTAACATCAGCTACATTTATCCGACAATTTTGGGAGCGTAGGTGGGGATATAATGCTCTATAGAGATTTAATGTGATATCATTATGTGGAACTGTACCACCAGTCATAGCGACAATTTCGCCATTGTGATATTCATAGCGACAATCTTGTAATGGTTCCCATACAAGATATTTCTCGATGCTCATGATTTGCAGATGGGGATTAGCAATCATTTGTCAAAAAACCATATTACATTTTTTCAGTATCAAAAATCTGTTGAGCGGTCAAGTCCAGATGGGGAAAAGTTGGCGAAATAATCAAGGTGTCACCCCGGAACAATGTTTTGACATATTCCCCATCCACAAGCTCACACACGAACAAAGCAGGTTGCTTAGGGAAACCGAGAAAATCTCTTCCACCCAATCCAGCATAATCAACTATCCAATATTCAGGAATCTTCATTTCCTCATAATCAGCAAATTTTTTGTGGTAGTCATCGCGCCAGTTGGTTGAAACAACTTCTATGATTACAGAAATTGATGCTCCCTGAAGAATAGTTGACGCTTTTTCCCATAGAGGTTCATGAGGAAGGTTCTCAGAATTTACCAATAATATATCCGGTAAATATGCTGAATCTTTTTCAGGTGGTTTCACTAGTACAGTTTTAGGAAGTAAATAGGGATATCTCATACCCCTAATTTGCATAGCCAATTCTAAAGTTAAAAAACTAACAACTTTTTCGTGATTTCCTGTTGGTTGTGGCATTTCAGCGATTGCTCCATCATGTAATTCATATCGCTTACCGTTGTCAGGGAGCCACTGGATAAATTCTTCATATGTTACAATCTTAGCTAAAGTTTGGCTCATAGCAACACCTATGCTTATTTAGTCTTGTATTTCCAATATTGCAGACTGAGTACTGGTATGGGGTAAATTTTTCAAAGCTAAATGGAAGTACTTACACCATTCTACTGCCATATATATCTGTGTAAACGGAATTAGTATAGGTTTCTTCGGTTCCGGGAAAGAAAACTCTAATTGGATATTACGAGCCTTTTCCGGTAAGTTTGCGATATCAGCTTCTTCGCGGTTAATCAATAAGCGGAGTTGTTGTACATCTGTCAAAGCAAATGTTTCTAACTTTGTCGGACCATTCATTGTCGGTTTTCCCCAAGTTATTTGATTACCTTTTTGGCCTAGTACAGCATAGATGTCGTACTTAGCTCGCTCGAATTGCTGCGCCCAGGTACGATAAGCCTTTACTTTATGATATTCTTGATAGCCTTGCCACGCTAACCAGAAGAACGCTACTAAAAGAGGGAGCCACGCCAGAGCATGTTTCATAGCTATTAATACTTTATTAACGTCATTATACCGCTACAATTGTTATTTTAACTTTAATTTTGGCAAGTTTTGTCTTGAGCGAGTCTGAAAGTACAACCTCATATTGACCAAATTTCTGACAAAATAATGGCATATTCTTGCCGATGCAAGTAAAAAAGTGCTAATAATGGTGTTAGTTACATTAAACTACATCCATTTTCGGTAGGAATTTAGCATCTATTACCTGTTTGGGTAGATGCTTACTCGTAACAGGCGATTTAATAGCAACAATGGTAATTGCTTAAATATGAAAAAATTTATATTTTCGTGCTTGTTTGTGATAGGATTAGTGTTTGCTATAGCCAGCTTTATCCATTTTAAAGGATTGGCGAATAATGGCGAGTTCACCTCTATTTTGCTGGATTTTCGGGAAGATATTCCAGCTCAGGTGATTGACCAAGATTTGCAGGCGATCGCTCAACAATATCATGTTACGCCCAAGTTGGATAATCAGTTCGCCCTCCAGGATCATGTTTATATCTTGAGTGGCGATCGCCTCATATTGCAAGAATTGCGCAAATCCCCATTTGCTAAAGCTACAGAATTAATTGAGCCTAATTACATTTACCATGAAGTTCCTGTAGGTAAAGCTACAAGATTAGCCAATTCTACATATACTCCCAGCTTGACTGGACCAAACGATCAGTATTACAGTCAGCAATGGAATATGCACAAAATTGGGGTAGAAGGTGCATGGAATTATACCAAAGGTAGTGGTGTAACTGTTGCGGTAATTGATACAGGTATTGCACCAGTTAAAGACTTAAGCAATACTAAATTCGTCCCTGGCTATGATTTTGTCAACGACAAAGAAGATGCAAAAGACGATAATGGACATGGTACCCATGTAGCGGGTACTATAGCCCAATCGACTAATAATAATTACGGTGTAGTGGGAGTTGCTTACGAAGCTAAACTCATGCCATTAAAAGTATTGGATCAATATGGTGCGGGAACAATAACGGATATTGCGGAAGCAATCAAATTTGCAGCTGATCATGGCGCGGATATAATTAATATGAGCTTGGGTGGTAGTGGTGAAAGCCAATTGCTCAAAGAAGCGATCGCCTATGCTCACCAAAAGGGTGTAGTCATTGTTGCTGCTGCGGGCAATGAAGACACGGACGGAGTGAGCTATCCAGCGCGTTATCCTCATGTAATTGGTGTTTCAGCCTTTAGTGCAGATGGAGTAAGAGCACCCTATTCTAACTTTGGTGCTGGGGTAGACATTTCTGCTCCTGGTGGTAGTGAGACAGGTAAAATTCTCCAAGAGACAATTAATGAACATGGAGAAGCGGAATTTTTAGGATTCCAGGGTACAAGCATGGCTGCTCCTCATGTTGCTGGTGTCGCAGCATTAATTAGAGCCACTGGGATTAAAGACCCGGAAGAAATCTTAAAAGTACTCAAACAGTCAGCTAGAGTGATTCAAGATGATGGTTTGAATTATTATGGCGCTGGACACCTCAACGCTGAAGCAGCAATTAAATTAGCTACGCAAGGACAAATCAGTTTTCCCGATTTCTTCCGGTGGTTACGGGATAAAGGATATCTCGATGCTCGCTTTTGGATAGATGGTGGAGTTGTGGCTCTATTACCTAAAATACTCATGGTGATAGGTTCTTATCTTCTAGCTTGGTTTTTACGAGTTTACTTCCCCTTTACTTGGAGTTGGTCATTATCCAGTGGGTTAATTTTTGGCAGTTCTGGATTATTCTTCCTCAAAGGATTTTATATCTTTGACCTTCCCCAATGGCCTTTCCGCGTTTTGGGTAGTTCCCTTCCCGAATTAGGTAATAGCATACTCGGAACAGATGCTCTAAATCCTTTATTTGCTAGTGTACTAATTCCATTTATTTTAGTCGCATTGCTTTTAGGTAATCCTCAAGGTAAGGAGTTTGCTGTTGGTGTGACATTAGGAGTCGCTGCTTGTCTTTTAGTCAGCACTTTCTATCACCCCACAGTTTTATGGTTAGGGGATGTGACCATAGCTCGTGTATTCTTGCTCCTCAACGCTTTACTTTGCTGCGCATTAGCTAGCATGGTTCTCAAAGACGAAACTAGAACAGCTTAATATTTGTTATCCCCATTCTGAGGAATTAGGGTAACTAATTCCTCATCCGATCCTCTTTACCCCACACTGACCTTATGATTACTCTCACAGGAACTATTCAACGCCGCGAAATTGGTACAGGTACATGGGCGATCGCTACGGATGACGGTGCGACCTACGAAATTTTCCGGGGTGCTGATCGAGAATTACTCAAAACAGGACAAAAAGCCAAAGTCACTGGACTTGTTAGGGAAGATATTATGACAATGGCGATGATCGGTCCCGTTTTTGAAGTAAAGTCGTTTGAACTAATTTAATTAATAGTGCTAATAGAATTGAGAGCAGTTTGGAGACGTTCTCTAAATTCTCCCTTGGGATGACCTCCCTTGACTTCACCAATTATCTGGAATTCCCCTTCAGGTGAATCACAAATGATATAGGTAGGCCATCCCATTTCTGATTTGTCAGGATACTGATTTAAGAGAATTTTGCGATACTGACGGTAAGTAGCTGTGTCCTGCATTTTGACATCAATAAATTGCAAACCCAATTCCTCAGCCACTTTTTTGTCATAAAAGGACATTTTATGACATATACCACATTCTTCTGAAGAGAATTTGACGACGGCTAAACTCATATAACTTGGTAAAACTATCAGGGGAATTTCTTAACTCTCATTCCAAATATTAACTCAAAATTGGCTAATCAAATCAACTTCACCAAAGAGACGTAGAATAAAGGGGTAGAAAGAAAGCAGTTATATCTATGTTCAATCAAATAGCACAATATCCAGGTTGGGCGAAGCTATCATTCTCATGGGTTCCATCTCGTAAATATGTGCCTAATCAGAAATCAACTTCAACACCATATCAGGTCACCAGTCATCAGTCATGGGTCTTGGAAGTCTATGGGAAATTTTTCAATAATGATGTAAATATCATTGGCGAATACACAATCGACCAAGAATCAGACAATAGTAACGAATACTACATTGATGGATTAATCTCTTCATAGTTTGTAATGCCTCAACCATGGTAGTGGTTATAGAGATAGTGCCGATTTAGCAATAGACTGAGAAAAAACGTTTAGTCTGAAGCTGACTTACTGTTAGTTATCCAGCAGTCTCCTAAAAAAAGGCAGGTAGGGACTTTTTGCGCAAATCAGGCATTGAATTTCGCAAAAATTCCTAAAAAAATCCTTAAGGGTGTTATTATATATCGCAGTAATCATTCTGGAATCCAGCCTTGGCTAACAATAGAATTAAAGTAATTTAGCAGTTCACAGGGCTTGGCGTTTTCCCAAAACAGGGTTAAACTGATGTAGAAGCAAGGTCAACACCACTTCGGGTCAGTGTCGCTGTTGTTGGGGTTTGGGTATTCAAGGGTATTTGTATGGCGATGCATAAGAGCGGGCGCGGAGCGCCATCGCCAGCCAGTGAAAATTTGGAAAAAACCCCTAGTGGACGTTACCCAACTAGGGGAGGTTAGTTATCAGGGTGCATCTACCAATTAAATCTTCTCAAGTCTGAGCTTGTTTTCCGGATAAAACCTGTCTGGTCTCATCTCCACTCTTGTGGAGATTCTCCGAACCAACAAAAAACCCCTAGTGGTGTTACCCAGCCAGGGGAAGTTAGTTATCAGGGTGCATCTACTAATTAAATCTTCTACACCGCTTGGTTGTCTTCCGGACTAGATTTAGGGTGATTTGGGAATATATTTGGTTGTTGACCAGCCGGAAACCATAAAAAACCCCTAGTGGTGTTTAGCCAGCCAGGGGAGGTTAGTTATCAGGGTGCATCTACTAATTAAATGTTCAGGGGCTCAAACCCATCATCCGGATATTTCTCTCTAGATGCTATTGTTGAAGAATCAATGTTTTGCATGTCTGGAGATCCAGCAGCCAAATGTACAAAAAACCCCTAGTGGCGAGTTCGCCAGCCAGGGGAGGTTAGTTATCAGGGTGCATCTACCAATTAAATGTTCTAGGTTCAACCACTATGCTCCGGAAATATTTTGCCTGCTGTGGGCGTAAATCGCTCATCCAAAAAATTCCTGTGGTGGTTAGCCAAGATAGGGGGGGTTAATTATTGGGCTTGTCATCTCGATTTTGTAAAGCATCTGACTAAAAATTGTCTTTTCCGGAAATTCCAGGTCACCAAACTGCAATTGTTTGCCAAAATAAAAAAAGAAAACCCCCAGTGGCGAGTTCACTAACCAGGAGAGTTGAAGATCAAGGTGCATCTACCAAATATAGAGTTCTGCCAAGCGGTGATTGCATCCAGAGAAACTTAAGGTAGTAGGATGGATGCAATCACAGCGAGCCAGAAACATAAATTGTCACCAAAGCATCTACAGTATGAGCAGGGCGAATAAAATAGTCTGTATTATTTGCAGAGCTATTGCTGTTCAAAGTGGGTAAATGAGGCAAACAGGAGAAGTCGTGACCCAGGAATTTCACATTTCTGTAACGCCTGTAGAAATGAATAAGTACTACGTGCGCATGGAGCAAGCAGCACCTGGAGTACCTATGGCAGACGAAGTGCTGACTTGGCCCGTAGCTGAGTGGCTGAATACTGCTGCACATTTAATCAATGATCCATTGCAATCAATATTGCAGGGAGATGGAATCCCAGGGTTGGGTGGAGCCATCGCTCTCAACTCGATTAATTTGGTGGCGCTAGGACAACAACTACATAATGCTCTATTTCAGGGTACTTTGAGAGATAGTTGGATTACAGCTCAGGGGATTGCACAAAACCAACACCAGTTATTGCATATGCGTTTAGGGTTGTCTGAAAAAGATACTCGTTTAGCCCAGTTACCTTGGGAAGTCATGCATATAGGCGATCGCCCCTTAGCAACTGGACATCACATTGCTTTTTCCCGCTATCAAAGTGGAGTTACTCCCACATCAAAGCTATCTGGACAGAATATTGCCAACATCAATGAAGCAGGTGGGGTAAAGGTCTTAATGGTGATTTCTTCTCCCTTAGACCATGTGCGTCTTGATTTATTAAAACAGGAAGTAATCAATTTACAAGCAGAAATCCGAAAACCCCCATCTAGGTTTCAGGCTGATAGTAAGCCTTGTCTAGAAATTGAAATGACCTTGCTTGATCAACCAGGGAGGGAAGAATTAACTCAAGCCTTGGAACAAGGACATTTTCATATTTTACACTACTCTGGTCATAGTAATACGGGAGCAAATGGCGGGGAAATCTATTTAGTTAGCAAAAAAACCGGCTTAACAGAGACCCTAAGTGGAGATGATTTAGCAGGGTTACTTGTGAATAATAATATATTAATGGCAGTATTTAATTCCTGTCTAGGAGCCTATACAGCTAAATCGCCAAAAAATGGTGTAAAAGGAGAACGCAACTTAACCGAAAGCTTGGTGAAGCGTGGTTTGAAAAGCGTATTAGCCATGTCAGAACGCATTCCCGATGAAGTGGCTTTGACACTGACCAAATTGTTTTATCGCAATCTCAGTCAAGGTTATCCCTTAGATTTATGTGTTAGTCGGGTACGTCAAGGCTTAATTTCTGCCTACGGTTCTCATCAAATGTATTGGGCATTACCAGTATTATACACACAAAGGGATTTTGATGGCTTTTCCATAGGAGAAAATAACTCATCTAACAGTGAAGATTTGCTGAATGAGTATGAATCACCGCTAGAGACAATGGATTATATTCCAACATCTCCGATAAATGATCCCCTACAACTACCTTTAGATTTTGATCGCCTCACATCCGATTCAGCCGAAAGTGTTGTTGGTGCTTCATATTGGTCAGGAGATGATACTTGGAATGATTTTGATGATGATTTTGTCAATGATCTCGATCACCCAAGTTACGAGGATAATGCAGCAGTTGTGGCTGATTTATTTCACCATTTGGGAGATTTCACTTTTATTGGAGAAACATCAGGAATAAACGGGGAAATCTGGCAACCAGCACCAGAAAACAATGGTTCAGATAACGCAACTAACTATAGCTTTAATCATCAATTCTCACATCAGTCAAATCCAGATATAGAAGAGAAACCGGGTTTCTGGACAGATATGCCTACGGAAATCTCTCCTCCCTTTAGTAGTGATGTTCCTAGCAATTGGACACACACTCCACAATTTGTCCTACCCACGGAAAAACCGCGGCGGCTTCAGCCATTGGGCATCTTGGGTATGTTGGGATTATTGGTTATCTCTGTAATTATCGCACTAAATCTTTGGCGAACCCATAAATCTGCCACAAGTATTGTGACTATTCCTCAGATGTCCACCCAAGATTTGGCTAGTTCCCTACCTACAACTGAGTTCAAAAAACCGCAGATGCAAATCCCCTCCTCCACCGCTACAACAAAATTGCGCCAAAGCGATTTACAAGCTGAAGTGCAAGCGATAGAAGAGTTATGCGATCGCCATGATTGGAAAGCAGCAGAGGATGCGTTAGCTCATATCCCTGAACCGCACACCGCAGACCCGCAAGTGGATTTTTTGCGGGGACGGCTGGTTTGGCAAATGTATCAAGCAGGAGATAAAAAATTCAAAGTCGATCTCGCACTCAAGTTTTGGGCTGTAGCAGTGCAAAATCAACCTGATTCTGTAATATATAACAATGCTCTAGGCTTTGCTTATTACGAAATAGACGACCTGAATCACGCCAATGATTCTTGGTTTAAAGCGCTTAATTTAGCCCAAAAACTAGAAAATTCACCACTACAGCCTCAAGATTCTGATGCTATATCAACTTCCCTCGATGCTCTCAATGCTTATGCGGGACTAGCCTTAGCCTTATATAAATCGGCAGATTGGCAACCTCAGGATAAACGAGCACAGTATATTAATGAAGCTGTCAGATTACACCAAATAGTTACAAGTCATAATCCGCTAAATTTTACAGCTAAACGATTAGCTCATAATTGGCTGTGGACACCTCATGCGATCGCTGATTGGGAATCCTTATCTCAGCAGAAAAGCAAATAGAAAGTACGTAGGGAATTGCCATGTACATGGATATGGTTAGAGATGGAATTACACCTCCAACCAAACTAGCAATTATGCTTCTGGTACATCAATTAGAATATTACCATCTTCCACTTTTAGCGGAAAAACTGGGAGTGTTTTAGCTGGGGAAATAGCCGAGAATAATTTACCTACTACAGGTGGCCAGGGACACCAATCTTGTACTTCACCGGTTTGCAAATCAAAAGCACTACGATGAGCCGGACAAACGATCGCCCCATTTTCAGTAATCTGTCCTGCTTTCAAAGGCAATTTTAGGTGTGGACAGATATTATCTACAGCATATAATCTATTTTCATGGTTAAGTAGTAGAACCTTACGGTTACCTACGTTCACCACCTCTCGCGCACCAAGGGTCAGCGTATCAGCCGCCAAAACTTTAGTCCAGGCCATAAGTTTCTCCTTATCTTCAAAAACCTACTCCCAGTTTCTCGCAATTTTGGCAATTAAATCTACTAGATCAAGATGATCCTAATTTATATATTAAGTTTTATAAAATTTCCCGTTAACAATATCTTTAAGTAGAAGACTTCATGAGATTTTAAACTGTGTAAAGATATTGACAAGATCGGATAAAGCTACTACCATTCCTTAAGCAAATGGGTTTTACTGAATGAGGCAAAACAAAAGTCTTTGCTGTAAGTATTTAGCCGTACTAAAGCAGGAATTTGGTCAGCAGGTAAATTCGGAAAAGTCAAAAGTTGAACTGTATAATCAACTAGTGGTGAACCACCTCAATTACATAGAGGATTGATCATGAAGGTATTTAATAATACCCCAAAAAAGATTTTTTTCGCGAGTTGGGTACTTCCCGATCGACTAGACGAGCCAGCCATCGATCTAACTAACTCACAACCCTTTACTCTGAGACCCTACTGGGACATTCTCCAGCCTTTGAAAAATTGGTTAGACAATATCCAAATCAGCGATCGCCAGATGGCTCATCGTTTATGTAAATTCATACCAGCCCAATGTCCTTTTGAACGGGATGTGGTGTTACTTGGGAAAAAACTGTTTCACATTCCACCAATGTGTAAGCTCAATCCCGTATACGACGAACTAGTGGGAATGAGATTTCGGGCGCTGTGCTATCTCGCCGATGAATGTCAAGAAGATATTTCCCAATATTACTGAAACGAGAAGAAGAGGCAGGGGAGCAGGGGGGAAGAAAGAATTTATACTTTTCTTCTAAAGGTCAATACAATTGTTTTTAACAATAATCTCTGCTGTGTAAACAAAAAAGCGTTTGATAAACAGCAGTTTTCTTTTCTCCCCTGATCCCCCTGCTCCCCTGCTTCTTCCTGGAGGTCTATTTTAGCTAATTATTTTAACTAATTATGCTGGATCTTAGCTTGCCATTTTTGCATCGCATCTTGAGCATCATGATAAGCAACAGTTGCTGATGGAACTAAACTAGCGGTTTGCATCGCACGGACAAATTGTCCATGAGCTGCACGACTTTTAGCTAGATCCAAAATCTTCTCACTCCAGCGATTAATAGATTTTTGGGCTAGATCAAAACCAGGTTCCCCAGACGTTACTTTCTGAGCAACATCGATCGCACGGTTATATGTGGAAGCTTGTCCGCGAACAATGAGAGCATTAGCTGCATCAAGAACAGTTTTATTACTAACATACTGCTTATGTTCAAGTCGCCACTCTTCAATAGCAGATTGTGTTTGTGGATAAAAAGACTCGTTTTGATGAATTAATTTAGCTGTTGTGATAGCCTGATTATACTCCCTATGTTTTACGCGACGAACCGCTAACTCTAGGATCATTTGTTGCCAAATTTGGATATTCTCCTGAGATTTAGCGTAAGATGGAGCACTTGAGGGAATTTTCTCGGCTTTGTCTAAGGCTTTGCGTAAATTCATCCCTTGCACTGGTGTTAATGACATTTTGTTCAGTTCTGAGATAGCTTGCTGACGCTGAGTGTCACTAATAGATAAATTCAGATAGCTGTTGGGGGAATTTTGGGTTTGTGGAATTACCGCATTGGCAGGAAATTTGACATTATTTACCGGTGTTGATTGACCAATTTGTTTTTGGTTGTCTGTATGTTTATCGGAACTAGTTGCTGATTTTTGCCAACGGAAGAGTTGGTGATGACAGAGGAAAAAGCTAGCAATTAGACCTACTACAGCCATAGTACTTCCACCCCATAAAAGAAACTGTTGCCAAATGGGGATTTTTGTTTCACTGGTTGAGGATGTATGGATTTGAGTCAAAGAAGGAATATATCTTGTGCTATTGGTATTGACCTCAGTATTTGTGAGCAAAACAGGGTTTTCTGTGGCTGAATTGCCGGAAAATTCGGAGATCGGTAGCAAATTTTCCGGGATTTCTTGCTGATCTAGCGGGGTTTTACTCAAAGTGGTTTCTACAGTTCTAGATGGTGTCCAGCGATGGCTCGTTGTAGAAAAACTCCTCTGAGAGAGATTTCCTAAACCAGAAGCTGAACCAGCTACAGCAAAGCTTTCTTCCGGAAAAATCGTCCCATATAGTTCAGGTTGTTTGTGTAAACTGGGATCAGGTAAAATTTCCTGTGGTTGAAATGGCATCACAACTACAGGATTTTGCACTGGTAACCAATGTTGTTGACAGGTTTTTGGAGTAACAGAACTGAGATAATTGGCTAAATCTGTTAAATTCCTACCTGCTCCAGATTGCAAAGCTGAGAGTAAAACAGAGGTAAAGACCCCATGACCAAGTTCGCTAGTTTCATGAGAAAACTCTTCTGGAGCACAGGAGAGAATTGTCGCTATTTGTAATTCTTTGGCTAATTCAATGATTTCCTCTCCCACGGGGTCATCTGCTTGAGTCCCAAAAGGGCGATTAATATCTAATATGAGTAGTACATTCAATCCGACAACTTGTAGGGTTTGCATGATTAAAGCCACTTCTATCCCAGTTTCTCCCACAAGGTCCGGGTTGGCTTCTGCTGACATTAAGTAATCTTTCCCCTGATAATTAATCCCATATCCACTAAAGAATAACCAAACCAAATCTCCTGGTAGCCAGGATTTGGCGGCTAATTCCTCTAACAAAGATAGGATACTACTCTTCGTTGGATGGGGATTTTCATCTGTGATATCTGTATCAGCATTCCCCATCAGCAAGCAGTTTTGGGGTAAAAAACCTGCTTGTGTCACTAGAAAGTCCCTGAGAGCTTCAGCATCAGCTTGCGCAAAACTTAAAGCAGGGAATAACTGATATTGATTAATTCCAATCGCGATCGCCCAGTAATTTGCCATCCCGCGCTTTATCGGTTTTAGTTTACTTCCCTTAAATTGCGGTTGGCTTTGCTGTAATAACAAAGCTAACCTATATTTTATAGTCTAAGTGATTTTGGACTCATTGGCTAATAAATGTACTTTTTATTACAATAATCTCAAACTTTCTGTTGAGCAGAAGTAAATCAGGAGCCAAATGTTGACTCGACCACTATTTTCCGGTATTTATCACCTATTATCAGGACAGATTGCCAAAAAGTCGGGAAAGATAATTTCTGTAACGGGATTACTCTTTTGCGGTACTTTGATCTGTTTGTTCAGCCAAGCGATCGCCCCTAGAGTAGCACAGGCTGATACTGCTCATGTAGACCTAATGCTAGATCACTTACCCGATGAGAGTTATAATAATATTTTACATCGAGCATTAGCAGTAGCCAGGAACTCAGCCCAACGCCACTTTGACCGAGATATCTTGATCACAGAAGTTTCTGTGATTGTCAGCACCGAAAATCAGGGAGCGATTGCACCGATTCTCCGATTACAAGTGAGTCGCGATCAATGGCAACAACTCCCCGATCCCAAATATTGGACAACTTACTTTGCCACAGCCAAATCCTTGTTGTTCTGGGAAACCGATGCCATTCCTAATACTATTTCTCAGGATACAAAAGCTGCCAAACCCAATCCTGCCAATAATTCCGCCCCTCCTATTTCTCCACCCGCACCAGAAGTATCTCCTAATAATGATCAGCCAGGAGCACAATTACCAGTCATACCTCCAGATCAAAATCCATAAATCAACCTGAGTAAAATCAAAGATAAATTCCGGCTGAATATTGCTCTGAATATTATTTAATAGATTAGAATGGGAGGGTTGTCAAAAATTGCGATTAAGCTGTCATGGCTGTACCAAAGAAGAAAACGTCTAAATCTAAACGAGATAAACGCCGCGCTACCTGGAGACATAAAGCTGTAGTTGAAGCTCAGAAAGCCATCTCTCTGGGTAAGTCCATCTTGTCCGGACGTTCTAAGTTCGTTTACCCACTTGCCGAAGAAAAAGAAGAATAAGAGATTGTTTGTAAAATATTACGAAAGCGCTTGAAAAGTCTAAAATCGCCCTCACCCCCTAGCCCCCTCTCCCAGAGGGCGAGGGGGAAATTCAAAGTCCCTCTCCCCTTGGGAGAGGGATTTAGGAGCCAGTGCGGTCTTGGGGTCTCCCCAAGTGGAGCAACTGGCGTGGTGAGGGCGTTTTGTTAACTCCTATGCAATCACTCCCCCAATCGCTACATCCATATTTACCTCTGACTGCTCTTGCGCCCATGCAGGATGTGACAAACCTCTGGTTTATGAGAGTGATTGCCCACTACGGTAGTCCTGACTACTTCTTCACCGAGTATTTTCGTGTAAATGATACCTCACGGCTGAACCGTAGTATTCTGGCAGCAATCACTGAGAACAACACAGGTCGCCCCGTTTTTGCGCAAATGATTGGCGAAAGTATTCCAGACTTAGTCAGAACAGCACAAGAACTCTGCCGTTATAATATCGCTGGAGTTGACTTAAATATGGGCTGTCCAGCGCCTAGAGTCTATCGCAAAAATGTTGGAGGTGGATTGCTCCTCTCTCCAGAAAAAATAGATCGGATTTTGGCAGAACTGCGGCAGGTAGTAAATGATCGGCCTTTGACAGTAAAAATGCGCTTAGGCTTTGAAAACACAGATAATTTCTACAAAATTCTCGATATCATCAATCGCCACAGCATTGATTTACTGAGTTTACATGGTCGCACGGTGAAAGATATGTATCACGGGACAGTGAAATATGATTTGATTGCTGCTGCGGTCAGACTGGTTAATTGTCCAGTGCTAGCTAATGGTAATATTAGCTCTGCTACAACTGCTCTGGATGTACTTGCTCAAACGGGCGCAGCAGGTGTCATGGTAGGACGTTGGGCGATCGGGAATCCTTGGATTTTTAATCAAATTCGTCAAGCTCTGCACTTTGAGGCGATAACACCTATTCCTTTAGTAGAGGTCCGTAATTATATTGATCGTTTATGGCAAACTCCTAAATCGGCAAATATACCAGTGCGATCGCGCATAGGCTTTCTCAAAATGTTTCTCAACTACATTGCTCTGAGTGTTGACGCTCAGGGTGATTTCCTCCGGCTGATGCGACAGACACAGACTGAGGTAGAACTGTTTAACCTCTGTGATACCTTTCTCCTTGCTGACTTGACGAAAACTTTAGCCTTAGCACCATACTCAGGCGTGTAAATATAGAGCAAAAAAATATACTTTCCGCCTCGTAAAGTTATGTAAAACTGGCTGTATTCAGTAATAGTAAAATTAATGATTTGAACCAAGATAGTGACTATCTTGAAAGCCCTTCTAGATCTATCCAAAAGCATTAATCTCTTTTTTTCGGAATTCTAAACGATTCGGAATCAACTTTGATATATGACTAACCCACAAACAGAATATGACTCTCCTTGGAAAGATATTCTTGAGATATATTTCGAGGACTTTATCAGCTTTTTCTTCCCCTATCTTCATGGAGAAATTGATTGGACTAAAAACATCGAATTCTTAGATAAAGAGTTAAGACAAGTTACCAGGGACGCTACAATTGGCAAACGACTTGTTGATGCACTAGTCAAAGTTTATCGGATTAATGGTGAAGAATCTTGGCTGTATATACATATAGAGGTACAGAACCAACGTGATTCCGAGTTTGGTGAGCGAATGTTCATTTACAACTACAAAATCTATGACAAATTCAAATGTCCCATAGAATCATTAGCGGTTTTAGGCGATGATGATATTAATTGGCGACCTGACCATTTTATTCTGCGAGGAATGAGAACAACAACTAGGTTTGATTTTTCCATAGTCAAACTGCTAGATTATCTCAAGAGATGGTCAGAGTTGGAAGTCAGTCGCAATCCATTTGCTACAGTTGTTATGGTGCATTTGAGGACGCTGGAGACAACAAGTAACCGTGAAAAAAGAAAAGAATATAAGTTAGCGTTGATAAAACGACTGTATAAGCAGGGTTTTAGCAGACAGGATATAATCAATTTGTACGGTCTAATCGACTGGATAATGACCCTCCCTGATGAATTGCAGAAAGAATTTAATCAAGAAATCACCCAGTATGAAAAGGAGATGAGTATGCGTTATGTTACTAGTATTGAGAGACTTGGTGAAGAACGCGGTGAACTACGTGGTGAACTTAAAGGTACACAGAAAGTCGTTTTAAGATTACTTAATCATCGGCTTGGTGAAATTCAACCAGCATTAATTGAGCAAGTTCGTCAATTGTCTGTTGAACAATTAGAAGATTTGTCTGTAGCATTAATGGATTTCTCTATTGTAGCACATCTAGAACAGTGGCTACAAAATACACTAAGCCATATTCAGTAATAGTAAAATCAATGACTTGAATCAAGAGAGTGATTGTCTTGAACGCTATTTGAGAGCTATCCACAAGTATTACTCTCTTTTTTTGCAATTCTAAGCGATCGCTTTGCCATACGGATCGCCCAAAACACCCGCCTCAGGATTTTTGCAAAAGGATGCAAGATACAATTATAACCTATTGATTTGAGTGAAGTAATGATACAATACGTTTATTATTTTTTGTCTTAAATAACCTGCTGAATGTGGGAATGTAAAATTGACGGAACTCGCTTGTGTTTAAGATTTTATTTCGCTGAAGCGCAACTACAAGCTAAGACTTTTATTTTGCTTACCTACTTACCTTGAGATAAGGGTGTCCGTAAACAACATAAGCTAACCAAGTCGCATCCCCTGCAGCTTTTGCCTTTTCCCTAGCTTTCCTGCTGGCTTCAGCTAAATCAGCGCCTTCCACCAAAGCTGAGTAGAGTGTTTCTGAAAAGACCCTAGCAGGTCGATCGCCCACAGACCAAAGACTCCCAATAAAAGCTCCCGCACCACCTTTGAGAAACGCTTCAGCAAAGCCAGAAATACCTGTCAAAGCGTATCCCACACGCCCAACTTGACAAGCATTGAGTAAAACAATCGGTTGATTTTTCGCTGTCTTGAACCGACAGTATTGAGAAACTGTAGTCGCACTCAAATAGGTAGGAATGTATTTTCCATTTTCGTTTCGTCCCTCTAGAAGTAATTTTGCATTAGGAGTCGATCCTTGTTCAGCCTCTCCATGTCCTGCAAAATGCAACAAATCGAAAGATGCAGATTTCAGCGCCTCTATAACTGTATTAGGTTGAGGTTCGATTTTAGTCGCTTGGAAGGTTTGCTCTAGAAACTGAACCTCTAGTTTTGCTTGGGGTAAACAATAGCGTTTGTTAGGGTATTGGGGAATGATATAGCGACAGCGATCGCCTCGCAGTGCGATCGCTTCCGGTGGAAAACCCACATCAAAGAGCCATCGCACTAAACCTAATTGTCCCAAAAAACAAACTTCATCCGGGAGATAGGACTGACCCGACGGCTTGAGATGAACTAACTCCCAGGGGATAAATGGTTCTGTAGAAATAACCATAATGCTTTTTATCTCCAGTCGATGCTCCCAAAGTTGTCGCTGGAGAGCTTCCGGAAAAAGTTCGTCTAAGAGTTGTCCGCCAAATGCTCTCAGTTCAGCAGCAAAAGCCTCCACATCTTCCTGTGTACTACGCCAGCGGGATTCAATTTCTCGGTAAATGGTTTCAACATATGCTTGGCGATCGCTCTGAATTGGTTTTGATACATAGCGATCGAGAATATTGAGAGAGGGCGAATGAAATTCATAGTCATAAGTTATTTCTCCACCATTGCGTCGTTCGATAATCCGCAATTGATGCAAAGGTGCTGATAGCTGAGGAATATTTTGAATCGCTCCATTGGCTGAGGAGCGCTGAGACAATTGCGCTTTTGATTCAACGATTTGAGGAGTGAGGATAAGAGTCAATAATGGCACTTGTGATTGACGCAAAACAACCCAGACTTCACCTTCACCCAGATGAGTAGGTCTAACATCAAAATATAAGCAAAGAGGTTTTTCTAGATTAACTTCTTCAATTTCAATACGTTCATCACCAACTGACTCAAAATTAACTTTAGGGATAACTTGTACAATGAGTGCTTTTAAAGAGTCAAGTTTAATTTGTTCACTCTTCGCAGTTGCGGAATTAGATAGTTCAATAATTTCTTCTGAGATAGTTACTTCTACTGTAGTTACTCGACGAATGATCACATGGGTATCCATCTCTGCGCGAACATAACAGTCAATGGAGTTATTTACAGACTCCTCAGCATTTTCCTGACTTTCATGCTGTGGAATAGATCTGTTTTTCCCATCTTGGAATGGCTGAGAAAACAGTTTGCGCCGTAACCATTTACGAGTAGAGTCGTAGGATGCTAAAAGGCTGAGGATCGGCTTATCGACAGATTCCCCATGATCAGCCTGTGCCAATAGATCAGCGAGCTTCCGGTCGATCTCCATCGCCAGTTCCTCACCAAGTAGTTCCCTCAAAAGAGGGCGAATAGAACGGGCTGCTGCAATAACATCCTCAGATGAGTACATGTTTAACCTCTCCACAGTCAAATAGGCACTAAATCATATACGACATAGATTATACACCGACATAGGTAAAAGCAGCCCAATAAAAAGGATGGGAAAAGTGGTCAGGCTCCAGTAGTATGAGTAAGTAGAAAATATCAGGGTTAGTATCCTGAAAGTATTCTGCTTTTTGCTGGCTAGTAGTATCTCGCATCCAATATTGAGCATGATGCAGAGCGACTGCTGGTTCCCGTCCCTCCTTGCGCCATAGGTCATAGAAGCGGATAAGAAGTATTGTAGTACTAAGTTCAGAAACAGACCAGAGAGAAGCAACAACTCCAGCAACACCTGCTTGCAGCAATCCAGTTGGTAAGCTGATCGCTTCATCTGCCAATTCAATCCCCACTAGTCCTGTTTCGCAGGCAGAAAGGACAGCGAGACGGATACCCCCCATTTCCGTTTCTGCTAGTTTGAGTTCCAGCAGGTCTTTGATGGTAAGCATAGCAGATGAACCGTCACCCGTCATAGCAAGTCCACTGGTGAGGGGTGCTTCTAGATTGGCATTTCCGTGACAAGAACAGTGCAAGAAGCTAATCCGAGGTAAGGCATTAAGAACTGATTGGCGAGTTGCTTTATCGTGGGGGAGAACAATGTGGTTTGGGAAGGTGGCGATCGCAGCTTCTACTTCCCGCGTTGAGTTGGGTAATGGGTCAGCATCTTTATAGTTACCGTTATCGTCTAAGTATCGATGTTTTGGCTCGTTGATCGCCAACATTACTTCTGCACTCACATGATTGGCGATCGCCTTAGCTGCGGTGAGCGATCGGGCATTGGGGGCGTAGGTAAAGTGGATGTCATCGAGAGCATATCGTCGTCCGGAGGGAGTCGTTTTGTAGGGATTATTGGTCACCAAACGAATTTTTCGGATTCCCAAATCGATTAAGATCTGTGCCCCCATACCATAGTCTTTCAAGTCTTTGTCTTCAGTCCAAGCGGCGTGAAGCGGTAGTAGGCTAAGATATCCCGTAGGGATGAGGATAGTTTGATGCAAATTGTGGGTTTTGCAATAGTGAATCAAAGGTTCCATCACAAGTTTCCAGAGTTGATTGGTTCCTTGATCAATCGCTTTTAGCCAAGTTGAAAAATCTACCTGGTATTGGTTATAGGCATTAAACCAGGTTTGAAGAAGTTCTCGTAGTCTGGCTTCAGTAAGGTCATCTAACCAAAGATCCGTAATGCTATTAGGGGTGACAATCAGAGCAAGGCTACCGGCGGAAGTGGACACGAGATAAACCAAAGGGCGATCTGCTTCTAGGACAAGATGGATGTCTTTGAATGTGGGTTGAGAGAGAAAGTCAGCATAGCCTTCAAATTGGCGGATTTGTTGGATGACTTTATCTAGTTCTTGGCGCAGGTGTATGGCTGAACTGCGATCTCCTTCGGGAGTGAGACTGTGGCGATCGCTGGATATCATGCGATCGCGTTGCTGGCTTTCAAAGTTACGGAGTTGAGTGGTGAGGTCTATGTACTGAGTATAAAGATTGTGGGCAACCTGCTTGAGTTGTTCCAAATTAGCACGGTCTCTGTCTAGACTCTCGCTAAGTCCACGGGCGCGACTCTGCTCTATTATTTCCACAGATGTTTGGAGATTACCATTGCGGGCGTGGGCGTAGGCTGCATAACGGGGGAGATTGCCAGTCTGAGAAAGTTCGGCAGCTTTGCCATCCACAAGGATGCAGGCTTGGTAGAGCGTTTCCGAAGCGCTAAGGGCAGTAGTATAAGCGATCGCTGCTGGTGACCAGGCTTGTTGGTCAAAATGAAGGTTGCCCAGACTACGGGCAGTTTGCCGACAATTGTTAGGAAAAGCCTCGCGGGTATAAACTTGCAAAGCGAGTTGATAGGCAGCGATCGCCGCTTCTATATTATCTGCTCTTTCTCCCCTGATGCGATTAGTGTAGGCAATCGCCAAGTTATTTTGCGTACCTGCCCATTGTTCTGGAAAAGCCTCGCGGGTTCTAATTTGCAAAGCGAGTTGACAGGCAATGATCGCCGCTTCTATATTATCTGCTCTTTCTCCCCTGATGCGGTTATTGTAGGCAGTCGCTAAGTTATTTTGCGTCATTGCCCAATCTTCTGGAAAAGCCTCGCGGGTTCTAATTTGCAAAGCGAGTTGATAGGCAATGATCGCCGCTTCTATATTATCTGCTCTTTCTCCCCTGATGCGGTTATTGTAGGCAGTCGCTAAGTTATTTTGCGT